>Ga0214542_1005041_pt1 | contig 25543 bp, 21 predicted proteins | sample CNSS1metaG_FD_160096 | JGI IMG/M metagenome (GOLD analysis project Ga0214542, IMG submission 160096) | Root nodule microbial communities from cowpea collected in UCLA plant growth center, Los Angeles, California, USA - CNSS1 | ecosystem: Host-associated > Plants > Roots > Nodule | place: USA...
TTAATGGTAGACAAGGAGGAAACAAAAGAGAAATATGGAGGAGACAAACGATGATAACTCAAAAAATTATAAATAGGATGTGGATTACGAGTAGAGCGAATACCTTTTCGAAGGGCAATAGGCCAAGGATGATCGGAGTCAAGAGAAGACGAAGAGGATGAAGGATCCATGATTCGAGAATCTGGTGGAGAAGGATTTGAGTCCAAGGGGTCTTCAGGCAAGGAAGGAGTCCTTGGAGTGCGACGCTGATATGTGAGAAGAGGTGGTTGAACAATGTCATTGTCATTCTGAGTGGGAGGTTGAGTTTCAGGAATGACCAAGGGATCACAGGATGGTAAAGGAAGGACCTGTTGAACAGATGAACTCTCCTCCATGGAGGACAAGAAAAAAGGTGTGTCCTCAAAGAATGTAACATCAGCAGACATATAATACCTTTTGGTTGAGGGAGAATAACATTTATACCCTTTCTGAAGGCGAGAATATCCCAAAAAGACACACTTAATAGCCTTTGCAGAAAGTTTATCAAGACCTGGAGAGACATTATGAACAAAACAAGTACATCCAAACACACGTGGAGAAACACGATACAAAGGATCATTTGGAAAAATTATCGAGTGAGGAATTTTATTTTCAATAGAAGAAGAAGGCATCCTATTGATTAGAAAACAAGCAGTGAGGACTGCATCTCCCCAATGATGAATAGGAACATTGGTATTCAACATGAGAGAGCGTGCAGTTTCGATAAGGTGTCTATTCTTTCTTTCGGCTATGCCATTTTGTTGTGGAGTATGAGGACATGTTGACTGATGTAAAATTCCTTGGGAAGATAAAAATGAGGAAAACGCAGCAGAAAAATATTCCTTAGCATTATCACTTCTGAGAATTTTAATTGTCTTCCCAAATTGGTTCTTAATTTCATTAAAGAAGGACACAAATATGGATAAAAGTTCAGATCTTTCTTTCATTAGATAAACCCAAGTACAACGAGAGAATTCATCAATGAACGTTACAAAATAGTTAAAACCAAAAGAAGTGACACGACTTGGCCCCCAAACATCAGAATGAATAGTAGAAAAAGCAAAATTACATCGTGTCTCAGACTTTTTAGGGAAGGAAGATCTAACATGCTTTCCTAACTGACACGATTCACAATCTAAGGCTTGAATGTGTTTGAGACTTGGAACCATCATCTTCAACTTGGACAAACTTGGGTGACCCAAACGATCATGCAAAAGTTTTGGGGATGAAGTTGCAAAACAGGATACCGAGGAGCTTGGTTTTAGGAAATAAAGTCCCCGTGACTCATGTCCTTCTCCAATCAGACGACCCATACCATGTTCCTGTATAGCAAAGGAATTAGCAGTAAAGGTTACAGAACAATTTAAGGAACGAGTCAATTGACTCAAGGAGATTAAATTGTAAGGACAATGAGGAATGTACAAAACAGAGTTTAAATTTAGTGAAGGAGATAAAGAAACTTTGCCAATTCCTTGAGATGCCACTTTGGATCCACTTGCAACAGTAATAAAATGAGGAATTTTGGGAGAGGAAATGGAGGAAAATGAGAAAATGTTACCAGAGACATGATCGGAGGCACCTGAATCAAAAATCCATGGACTAAGACCTTCCACAGATTGAGAAATGCATGCAGTTGACATTGAAGAGGATGGGCCAGGATTGTTGGATTTCTCAGATTTGTACCTCAAAAATTCTTGGTACTCTTCATCAGAAAATCTAGATTCTGAATGATCAGACTTGGACACATGAGCAGCTTTATCAGGAAAACCATGTAAGGAATAACACTTGTCTTGGGTATGGCCCATTCTATTACAATATGAGCATTGAGGACGCCCACTTCGACCACCACGTCCTCCACGGTTGCTCCGACCTCCTCCTCTTCCTCGTGGTGCTACCATTGCTGATGTTTCAAAAACATCAGTTGAACTTTCATCTTTGACCAATGTAGGTACACGAAGAAGTCTAGTAACTAAGTTGTCCATCGAAGGGATTTGATCACCGGCTAAAACTTGATCACGCACATGATCAAAAGTCGAGTGTAGGCTCCTCAGAATTAAGACCATGTAAAACTTATCAAGTTTTTTGTTGATATCTTCTAATGAATCAGCCACAAAAAAACTCTTCAATTCTTCTACTGCAGCCCTAGCCTTTCCTATATGAGAAACCATATCATGATTGATTTGCTTGAGTGAGGCTACTCTTTGAGTTGCATCAAAGAGGCGCTGAATGTCGTTAGCAAAAATGTCTTGTGCCCTTTTCCAAAAAGAGAAGCATGTCTTGTAAGGTCTCAAAATGTCTAGGACCCCTTGCTCAACCGATTGCCATAAAACAACACACAACTGAAAATCCAATTTCTGCCACTTAGGTTTCTCTTCCTCTGAAATAGTAGAGACCTCTTTTTCAAGATGATTATGATAGCCTTGACCAAGAAACCACAACTCCACCGAAGCTGACCAAGAGGAGTAATTTTTCCAGTTCAGTTTTGCAGAAGTAATAATAGGAGTAGCTAACAGAGAGGGAGCCATTCCAACCGTAGAAGCCATTAAAAAAAATTTAACTTTTGAGGAGAAACCGTAGGTACAAGCTATGGCCACTGAAACAGAGAAATAAGAGCACAAATAGACCCAGGAGGCTTCGGCGAGTCGAACGACAGTGGCGCGGCGCGATTCCGGTGCCGAGAAGGCGGCGCGTGGTGAACACGTGCTTGAAGGCCGCCAGAGAGTGGCGGCGCGTGGCGGCCCGTGCGGAGGATTCCTGGGACGTGACTTGCGGGGATGGGTTGCGCTCCTCGAGGCGCACCTAACCCTGACTTCGTCGGAGTAGACACGCCAGCGGCGACGGCGGACGGTGGCGAAAGACGGCGGACGGCGACAATCACTGTGACAAACAGTGAAGAGGAACCAGAAAAGATGTTCTGGCTCATGGGTAATCCTTCTTTTTGGCAAAAAGAGTTTAGGACAAACTTAAAGTAGTTCCTGGCATTGTCCGACCTAATCCTCTTAACATTGAGTCAAATTGGTTTTTAATCAATGAGACAAACCGAATGAAAATAGAGCTTACTTCAGATTTTTGCTTCTCCTTACCCTTTCTATCTTTCCATGATTTAGGTGACCAACCTCTTCACTATGTCCATTAGCAGTGGAGGTTTTTCGTGTAATTTCCAATAATTTTCCCATGTGTGTGTGGCTTGTTGTAGTAGGTACGCCAAACTTCCTCATGTTTTTTCTCCGTATTGTGAAATCCATTTTTCTTTTGATTAATAACCATGGTTGTTCCTTCTTCAACTACCATTGTTGGGGTTTCTAGCATCAAGTTTTGCCTGCTTTCTTCACTCCGAATGATAGCTATCACTTTGTTAAGTCCTGGGACTTTCTCCTTTCCTAGAATTTGGATACGAACTTGATCATATTCAGAATTTAGGCCTACTAGAAAATCATAAACCCTATCCTTTTCGATGTAATATTTAAGGATCGTTCAATCTTCTGAACACCTTACTTTTATAACGTGATAGTGATCCAATTCCATCCATAGAGACTTGAGTTGGTTGGCATATTCTTTAACAGATTTGTTTCCCTGTTTGGCTCCCAAAGTTTTTCACCTTTACATCATATATTTGTTCAATATTCTTTGCCTTGTAATAGGTTTGCTCCATCGCTTCCCAAATTTCCTTTGCTAATTTAAGGAACATACAAGTATCACTAATTTTTGGTACCATTGAATTCCACAACCATGCCGTGATCATGGAGTCTTCTTCGTCCCATGATTTGAACTTTGCATATGTTTCATCAAGGGCATTATCAGTAAGGCGACTACCTTTTCCTTTTCCCTTCAGTATGGTCCTGATGAGTTGAGACAATTTAAGATAATTCTTCCTAGTTAGCCAATAAGCATAATGAATATTCTACGATTCTTCAACACTATGTGATTTTTCCCATATTTCAGAAAGGGATTTCTCAGTCTCAACCATGGATGAAGATTGGGATAAGAGAGGAAGACAACAATGAAAGTATCGAGACTAGCAACAATGAAGGCTACAGTGAAAAAACAAAGGTAGCGATGACAATTGCAGTGAAAATAGAGTCAACGATGAAGGCTATAGTGAAAAAAAAAATAGAGGCAGCGATGAAGGCTGTAGTGAAAAACATAGTGGATCAAGGTAGCAGCGGTGACTGCGATTTAGGGTTTTACGCTATGGTCAAAGACTCCTAGGATCAGGAGTTCTGATACCATGTTAATAAGTGGACTTTAAGCCTAAGTCAATCCCACAAAACCGGCTTGTAAAGTGAGGTTTGCACCTACATATATATATGAGGTTTGCACCTACATATATACTCTAAATTGACCATATCACTAGTCTATGTGGGACTTTCAACACACTCCCTTCACACCGATGTATATACATATCGAGCATGGGACTAAACATTAATGAGTTGTTCGATAGCGGGTGGAATAACATGCCCAACAAACAACAAACTTTCCTACTAGGATAGACTCTAATAATGACTCTGATACCATCTCAAATTTAGAAGAAGAATATTTTATTTCTGATACAGAATAATTAGGTCATTAGACCTATATGTACACAAGCCTGTTAGCAATTATGGAAATATTAATGAGCTAATTCTAGGGAGACAAATCTCAATAAATTATGGGACTTATTCTAGAAACACAATCTTAACATTAACAACAAAGAACTAGCGGTGATTGAAAATAAAATTTAAACTTTCTTGAAATACATTAAGTAACAATTTTCACACTCACCTAACATATTTGGTTATATGATATTATTTTAAACTTGTTAATGTTTCATTAATTTCCATTAAAATAGTTTATTTCTAAAATGTCCTTTTTAACCCGACCATCTCCTAAGAGATGCAAGTTATTACACCTAATATACTACACTTCACTTTATTTTGAAATTTTTCCTTAGAAACAATTTATGACCTAAATATCTTTTACAATGTCGTACCTTATATTTTATGGTACATTTTTCTCTTTTCTCATTTTAAGATATATAATTTTCTTATTTAATAGATGAAACTTACATCACAGTTTTCAACAATTTTTTTTTCTGTAAAATATATAATAGTTTCTATCAAAGAATATTCTTTTGATCAGAAAATCATTTGTTAATACGTTTTTGCTCTTTTTTTTTACAAAATTGTATGCTACTAAATTATTTTTGTTTTTATAATATATTTTTGGTTCTAAATTCTTTCTCCAATGTACTAACAGCTAATTTAGTTAGACATTTTTTTCCTTCCAAAGTGTTTACTTTGCTTGCAGCGCCTTAGGAAAGAGAAACAATGTTGATGTGTATATAGGAAACAATGTTAGGACATCGTGTGAACAAAGGATAAATTTGTAAATTAATTTTTTTATAATGTAGTTAAAAAATATTTTGAAATCTTTTTAACATTATTTTTTGGTTATAAGGTAAATGAACTAAACTGCGTATTTCAACTATAGGAGATGTGAACAATGGCATAAATACTTGTTCTCTCAAGGGAGGGGAGTGTAATTTACTTTACTTTTTTCCTGCCTTTACTTTTGATGAATGCTATATTATATTTTAGTATAACCCAGCAGATCCAGCTCAAAATAGTAACACTTATGGCCTGATCAATCCCATATGCCTGTGTTTTCATCTCTAACAAAACATGAATCTTTTTCGTCCATGTATCTACACCCCTACACATCAAATACTTATATACCTATGATAAGCTCAAATCTTGCTTGTATGTAGGAGAATCAGGGAAATAGTCATTCAGTACAAAGGGAACTTTGTGTTAGAATTGCAGCAAAGATCCATAGAATTCAATTTGATTATTGCAAAGCATCAAAACATTAGGTGAGGTTAACCAATTTGTATGTATAATATATTATTTCAAAAGCTTAAATTGCTACTATACCCTTAAGTGGGAAACCCATATAGGGAAAATATTTATCATCGTGCAGGCCTACACTTGTAGAGAGGATGCCAGTTCTGGATGAGGCTACTTTCATTGCCAGGAGGGCCGGATCTTTGCCAGATGCAGCTTCAACACCTACAAATCGAGTAGCCAAAGCTGTGGCTCCTATTGTAGATCTCCTCGATATAAATTCAGATGATTCTCCTGTACGTGTACCAAGCTCTTCAGGTGGTGATCTTCTTCATGATCTACTTGGTGTCAATATTTCATTCGCAGCTCAACAGTCTGGTTAGTGTTTCTGGTGTATCTTATAAATTATCATAATGCTTCTATAAATAAAGTGTTTGTACCTAATAATTGTCGTCATTGTTTATTATTCCATAATTAAAAGGTAAGTAGCTCTATTTTTTTATCGATACGGATTTGACAATTTTATTAGGTAGAAAAAATATTGGTTAAAATATCTTTTTGGTCCCAATTTTCATCAAGTTTTATCAAATCAGTCATAATTTTGTTTTTGTGCTTAAATAGGTCCTAATTTTCGTCAATTTTGTTCAATTTGATCCTTTTTTGCTAACACCGTTTAAATCATTAATGGTCATGAACAGTGATTGTGTCATATGTCGCTTCATGATTTTTTAATTTTTTTGATTTTTTGATTTTAATTTTTTTAATTTTTAAATTTTTTTTTTAAATTTTTTTATAATGTTCAGGTGTCAACTCAGCAGCGTGTCACATGTGAAGTCATTTTATATTCAATTTAGTCCTTTTATTTGTTATTTTTGTTTAATTTAGTTTCAATTTTGTTTAAAATTGAGCAATTTTGTCCTCTCAAAATTTAATTTTTATATGAAAGTTATAATGATGTCAATTTTAATATATTTAATAAAAAATGTGAATTTTAATATAAAAAATAAATTTGGTCTCAATTTGGAGAGAGACAAAATTGATTCATGTTAAAAAAAATGGGATTAAATTGAATAAAACTAACAAATGTAGGGATCAAATTGAATAGAAAACATTGACTCTGACATGTGACACGTTGGTGGGTTGACACGAATTAAAAAAACAAAAAAAAAAAAACTACGAAGTGACACGTGGTGATCATTGTTCATGTGCTAATGATTTAAACGGTATTAGCAAAAAAATACCAAATTAAATAAAATTAACGAAAATTGGGACCTATTTGAACATAAAAACAAAATTATTACTGATTTGACAAAACTTAATGAAAATTGGGATTAAAAAGGTATTTTAACCAGAAATATTTTGGAAGAGCAGAAGAATGCAGAAAGATGACAAGACACCTAAATCCTAAGATATCAGTCACGTAACAGAGCATGCCAATCAGTTTGTTAGTAACATCCCTATAGCGACCATGAGCAGCTGATAAAAGGAAGGATAAAATACCTGTCCCAATTGTCATCTATAGATGAAAAAGCTCCCTTGAAAACTCTGGCATTCCTTTCCTGTTAAAGACGTCAAAGAACTGGAAAAAGACACTGCCAATAATCTTGGCTCCACAAAAGCCAAAAGAACTAATGTTATGTTAGATTTCATCTTAAAACCAATTGAAATTAAGCAAAGTTGTCCAACAAATATATAAATTGCACCCAATGTTAGAGATATTTCTCTTTTCTGTTTACTGTGAAATATAAACTTTTCTGTTTTTTCATTCATAACCATTGTAATTCTTCGATCTATATATAAGAGTTACAACTCTTTTTAGCATGCACGTATTCTTTTTAGTGTCAAATATCTCCCGTATCAAGAGCTCAGTGATCCATGCCTTTAGAAAATGTTCTACCTCCTTTTGCCGCTTGTAGCTACTCAGGTGATACTTTGCAAACCCATAATGCTGCTCCTGATGGTGTTTTATGTAGTCTTTGTTCCACTACCAACTCCTGTTACAAAACGAGGTGGGCAGAGAACTATAATTGTGGAATAATTTTCCTCGATTATTTGAGGAATTTGAGAAGGAATAAATATCCTAATTAAGAAAATAAATCTCCTGAAATAAAGATCCTAAACCAGGAACAAATATGTCAAATAACTCTTAATCCCAATCACTTAATTTGAGGGATTTCAAATAATACTATATTTATTTGTCATTCCCAGCTTGCTTATGAGATTGTTGATGATTGAGCTATTAAGGGTTTTCTTTAGCACATCAACTACATGCTCCCTAGATGGATTGTATACATGCATATTAGACCTTCTTCTAATTTTTCTTTGATGAAGTGTCTATCTATTTCAACTTGTTTTGTCCTGTCATGCTGGATAGGGTTATGTGCATTGTCTATTGTAGACTTATTGTCACATTAGAGCTTCATGGGACTCTCCAAATTAATCTTCAATCCGTTTAACATAATTTTTATCCATAAGAACTCACGTATTCCTTGAGCGATTGACCTGAATTCTAATTCAGCTGATGATCTAGTCACCATGTTCTGTTTTTCACTCCTCCATGGCACTAGGTTTCCGTCTAAGAAAGTACAATATCCAATTGTTGATCTTTTTGAACAGAACTCCGTTTCTGGGATTTCCCTTCAACTATGCAGAATCCTGGAAGCAGCTTGAAGATGACATTCCTTCAATTCATGCATAAATGGGATTAAGCAATGTTTGGTGTGATGTGTGCGAGATATATTAACTTTCTAACCAGTCTTTGGTACATCTTTTTGTCTACCATTGGTTCCTTTTCAGTTTTACGTAGCTTGTGATTAGGATCCATTGGAGTTGATGTGGGTCTGTACCTAATAGTTCTTGTCTCTGCCAGCAAATCAGTTATATATTTTTGTGTTTTCACTGCCAACATATTGAAAGTGTTTTCAATCTACAATAAATATATAAATGTGTGAGCAAAACATGTCTCATCAGTGCGATGATAATATCATTATCACATGTACTTTATTTTTATAGAAGTTCAACTCAATTCAATCCAATGGGTCTCGTCTTATGTCTCAAACTAAATACATTCAGGATCTTCTTGCCAAGACTAACATACTTGAGGCTAAGCCTTTTTCTCCCCCAATGATTTTAGGCTGTAAACTCTCTAAACAAGGTTTTGGTTATTATCTAATCCATCATTTTGCAGATCTGTGATGGGTGATATTCAATATCTCACTATCAGTTGCCAAAAATATGGTTATCTGTTATCAAAGTTTGTGAGTTTGTCAACCCCTCTGTTAACCTCATTGGACTACTGTAAAATGTATACTAAGATATTTAAAGGAAACACTTTATTATGGTATCTAAATTATTCCCGCTCTTCCTAATCAACCTATAATGGTTAAAACTTTTTATTATGCAGACTGGCATGTTGATGTAGACGATCGTCAATCCGCTTCTAGAGCATTATATCTTGGTCCTACTTTAGTTTCATTGTTCTTAAGAAGTAAAATTTAAATTTAATTCAACCCTACAAAACCGATTTATAAGATGAAGTTTACACCCACTTATATACACTGTAATTTGACCTTATCTCTAGGCATATGGGATCTCCAACAATTGTGATCTCGTAAGCAAATATTTTTTGCTAGATCTAGTACAAAAGCAAAATGTTGAAGTCTTGCCTTTGCCATCACTTAACTTCTTTGGATTCAAATGTTACTTAGTGAATTGCTATTACTCATTGTGCTCCAGATGTTTATTTGACGATCTTAGTGTTGTTAAACTTTCTCATACCCATTCTGCATGGCAAGACAAAGCACATGGAACTTGATATTGCCAAACAACTAATTGTTCAATGTATTTTCTTTTTCTCATATCCAAGCTCGCGGTGGATCTCACCCACCTTGAGTTTGTGGAGGGGGTTAGAGATATTTCACTTTTCTGTTTATGGTCAATTATAAAACTGACTTTTTTGTTGTTTCCTTCATAACAATTGTAATTTTTTAATCTATAATGGATTTCTGTTACAGAGAATTACAACTCTTTTTAGCGTGTACACATTCCTTTTTTAGTATATATTTTTTCATTCAATACCCAAGAATTGAGTTAGGTAATATGAGACTTCCCAAAACTCCCTTCATGGATGCCCGCCAGGACAAGTGAGCCTATCACAATAGGCAATTACCAAAATGAGATACAGACTCTAATCATATTAGATTTCATCTTAAAACTAAATGTCGTTAAGCAAAGTTGTCCAACAAATAAATAAGTTGCTATGAGGTAGATGATGAGAGACTTCCCTACAAGTCAGTCGTTTTTTAATTTTAAAAATATCACAAAAGTTTTCTATTTTATGGGTTTAGTTTCATTGGCCATAAGTAATTACTGTAATTTGTAAAGTACAAATTGAAATGTGAAGCTTGCTTTTCCCGAGGAAAAACCAAGACATGCGGTTTTTTGTTTATCTTGGATTTTTGTGTGGAGTAGTGTATAATCATTGTCTCCTTTATGATGAATTGTTCAATTTAACATATTCATATTATCTCTGACATTTACTTTTGCATTTTTAGATGCTACTCCACCCTCAGAAAATGGCACAGATGTTCTCTTGGATCTGTTATCTATTGGATCGCCTTCTGCACCAACTAAATCACCTGCACAAAGCAACTCATCTACAATAGACATATGGTCCCCCCAACCAAGTAAGAAGTCACCACTTTCACCATTAGATGATCTGTCATCACTTTCACCTTCTCCTAGAACAACTTCAAATGCTGGAGCCGCTCCTTTAGTGGATTCATTAGATGGTTTTGTCCCCAGCCCACCAACAGAAGGTAAACATTGTTTAGTAAGCAGGTGATTTGTACCTTGTCCAAGTACTAATTCCTCGTTCTTCTCTTGTCTCGTATAGACAACAATGAACTGGTTTATCCATCTATAACTGCATTTGAGAGTAGCTCCTTGAGGTTGGTGTTCAATTTCTCAAAACAGCCAGGAAACTTACAAACTACGAACATTCGGGCTACCTTTACAAATTTGACCTCAAATGTATATACAGATTTTGTTTTTCAGGCTGCAGTTCCAAAGGTATGCTACTTAGTATGCTGTTCAGTGAGAGTTTCTACATGTACTGTTAAGATCATCATACTGAGGGTGTTTATCATATAATATTTGTCTACGGCCTTTCATAGTTTAATGATCTTTATTATTATTGTATTAGCTTATGGCTCCATGCATTTCTAGTTGCTATGGAAAAATGTTTTCTCATTCGTTTATTTGACACATAGCTGTAATAAGATTCCTCTATGTTTTTGGGACAGCAAAACACTAGGTAGAGCTGACTATGACTATGACTGTAACAAGAACTTCTAGCAATAAAATGTCGCTGAATGATATCCTATTTATGTGTTTAGTTGTTCCAATTTTTGGGTGCTAAATATTTACATTTTGCAAATCATGGTTATCGTATTTCTCGTCTCCTTACTCTTTTTGGTATTTTCAGTTTCTTCAGTTGCACTTAAATCCAGCTAGCGGCAATATCCTCACTGCTAGTGGAAAGGAGTCCATCACGCAAAATATGAGACTTACTAATTCTCAACATGGAAAGGTAGATTTCCCTAATTTGTTAAATTTTATGCTCTACAATGTGCATTATGATTTTATATACAAATGCTTCTTGGAGAAGATGTGACGGCTAGCAATTATTTTATTTCAGAAGTCTCTTGTCATGCGCATAAAGGTATCGTACAAAATAAATGGCAAAGAGACAATGGAAGAAGGACAAATCAATAACTTTCCTCGTGAGTTATGAGGAATTTTTACGCACTTTAGTCTTTTGAGGAATTTTCATGATCTATTCTTTCATGAGGTCTCGGTACGGTTCATGCAATTAACTGGGATCACTTTTTGGGATCAAGTTGTGGTCTGTTTGGTGGCTTCACATCTTCCATTAGTACAGAATATTCCTGCATGAAAAAGTCAATCTTTTTCCCTTTTTTTTGGTTTCGAGGCAAAGAGTATTTGCATCATGTTGAATTCCATAGGTGCTAACTATTTTCTTTGAAGGTGCTTCGGTCAATGCGTTTCAGGCTATAAGTGTTGCATGTAGTTTAATATCTCATACGGATTTAAGATACTAGTCATATTTGTTTATCTATCTATTGTAATATGTATGTAAAAGATCAGACAAGGGTTTTAATGTTGATATCTAGCATAGAAGTCAGAGTGTGGATTATGCTGTTGACATCTCAATTATTAATTTTGATTATTTTAATGCTCCATTTATATATCTAGCCAGCCTTTATACTCAGGATCATATTATTTCTAGTTAAAAGAGTGAAGGTGTGATCTATTCTCAAGTATTTCTACTTACTTTTTATTCCTCTTCATATTTTCTATCAAATCAATTAAATTACTCAACTTTCAAAACATTTTCTTTTCATTTCTCACTTATTTTTACTTAACTAAACATATAAAGATTTAATCTTATTTTTAACTATTTTTTTTTCTTGACTTGCTTTTTTTTATTTCTATTATCTCTACTTCTTTCTTATAAACTAACCAGTTAGTTCTTGATAAGATGATAACAAAATGTTTAGTCTAAATATACAACATATTCCACTAATATGGAACTAAACAAGATGTGTAAAGTGAATTCAAATTAGGTTTAATTTCTCCACGAAAGCATATTTATGACATGTAATGTGGATTATTTTCCCTTTTAAGTCAAGCTGGTCTTATTACACAATAAGAACATTTTGAAAGGTGTTATTATTCTAACAAGAAGTAGTGAGTTAAGTTTTTCCTATATCCAAATAGGTGCATATGGTCCTTCCTCATCACGGTGAGAATGTTTAAAGATATCCTAGACAATTTTAGAGTTATAGATTAACAAGAACATTAAATAAGAAGAGATTAAAAAAAATGTGTTATATATATTTTTAATAATATTCATGTAAGCTATCATTGTGTACTTTAATATTTCTACTAAATTAACATCCCACATCACAAGTTATCATATGAAAATATTATTAAAAAGAAAATAACAAAAATATGAGGGGTCAAAATACAGAAAACTTCAGGACTAATACAATGAAACCCCAACGTCTAAACCTCTTCCTTCTCGGCGACGGAGGCAACAGATTTGCACAGCGTTGCTTCACCTTCTAATTTTCTCTCTTTTGGATCTTGGACCCCCTAACAGATATTCATGTGCTGATTTCTCTGATTAGATAAGTAATTCAGAACTTGTTATTCCCTCTTCAGGTCCTTTTTTCACCTGGTTGAACAGGAGAGGGGGAATCACAAAATTGACAGAAGGTTGGATATAGCGTTTTGTAATTTTTCATGCCTTGATGTTTGATCCAATTGTAGATATCAAGTGTTGCCTTGTTCTTGTTCTGATCACCATCCCTTGTTGCTTTCCTTGTCCTTCCTCTTTTAGATTTTTTAAAATGTTAAGAATTTTATTCAGGAGCCTTGGAGGGAACCTATGGTTGGTTGCCCTATGCTGGTTCTCCAAAAGAAGCTGCAGCGTTTGAAATCTTCTCTTAAAACTTGGAACAAAAATGTTTTTGGTAATGTTAATAAAATGGTCTTGGAAAAGCAAATAGACCTTGACCAGATTCAATGTCAGCTGGAATCCTCTTAATGTTGAAAAAAATGAGCTTATGACTAAAGAGAAAAGGTTGATGGAGGAGTTGGATTTTGTTTTGGATTGTCAGGCAAGTTTCTAGAAGGAAAAAGCTAAGATGAGTTGGTTTAAGATGGGGACAAAAATATGGCTTTTTTTTTCATTCAATGGTGAAAAAAAGAAGCAATGCTAGTACCATACAGAAATTAGTAGATAATGGGCTAAATCTGGATGATCCAAGTCAAATTGAAGACATATTTTGGATTTCTATACCAATCTATATGTTGATATTGCTTAGGCTAATTGCTCTTATTTGGAGATGCAGAATTTTGTCTCCAAGAATATTCCTAGCTTGGTTACCGATGAGGAAAATCTGATGTTGATCCAATGTCCGGAGAAACAGGAAATTAAATTAGTTATGTTTGATCTTGATGGTGATAGTTCATCGGGTCCTTATGGGTTTGGTGGTTCTTTTTATTAGGCATGTTCGGATATCATTGGTGATGATGTTTGCAAGGCTGTGCAACAATTCTTCAAAAGTGGTTGGATCCTCCCGGGATGAATTCTAATATTATATCTCTAATTCCTAAAAATTTTGGGTGGAGAATATTAAAGATTTTAGACCAATTGATGTGGCTAATTTTAGATTCAAAATCATCTCTAAAATCTTGGCTGATAGACTAGCTCACATAACTAGTAAAATAGTGTCCCCTAATCAAAATGGCTTTATCAAAGGAAGACAGATCAAGGATTGTCTTTGCGTTACCTCAAAGGCTATAAATCTGCTGCCTAAAATTGTTATAGGAGGCGATGTGGCTGTGAAGATTGATATCTCTAAAGCATTTGACACTCTTAATTGGCATTTTCTGCTTCAAGTTCTGGAACGTTTTGGCTTTCACAGGACTTTTTCTTTACGGATTTTGGAGATTCTTAAATCTGATTTTCTTTCCCTTAGAGTGAATGGCATATCGGCCGGTTACTTCTCTTATGGAACAGGTGTGAGGCACGGTGATCCCCTGTCCCCCTATTCTTTTTTGCTTGGTGAAAGAGGTGCTTACAAGAGGTTTAACATAGCTAGTTCAGGAGAAAAGGATTTTGGAGGACTTTGCAGGGGAAATGCTAGGTCTTTAAGGGCTTGGGGAAATTTCTTGAACCTTTATTGCTCAACTTACGGAGAAGTGATATTTTGATGTACAAAACATGTAGACCTAAAAAACTTTAGAGGTAAAGGATGAAGAAAATAAAATAGAATGAAGTATTATTATCTAAAATCGAACAAGATATGTGATTAATAAGATAACAGGTAATAAAAATAACACTACCCAAAAACTCAAAAAATTGAGGAACCTCACCATGAATTTAAAGATTGCGAACTATTTTAATAAGATGTTTATTTTTGTAGTTAATCATTCCTATTTTGTTAAGGTGTATATGCACGAAAAATTTGATGTAAAATTCATGCAAAGTGATAAATTGTTACTTCACTAAATTTTAATAGAAACATCAAATTGCGTTTGAATTTCATTAATAGAAAAGATTGAAAGCGGCGCTGGCTGACGGTGGATCTAGCAACAGAGGCGACAAAAACATTCTTAAAAAGCCTTAGGCTTTACGTACCAATATAATAAAACTAGTTTCGAAATTAATAAAGAAAATATAGACTAAATTCAAAATAATAACAATAGAAGTTCAAAATAAAATAGAATATATATAAGAATAATAAGAATAGAAATTGAAAATAAGATAGAAATAAGATACGTTTTTGGACTATTTATTAAATTTGTGAAGAATCACATCTTAAAATATCATAATCAAGCCATAACACAATGTTGTTGTAAACAAAGCCGTGCTTCTCTTTCACCACCTCAAACTCAAACTTCCAAATACTATTATTCTCTTTCATTCAATATCTCTTTCACACTGTAACTTGCTTTAAATATATATATATATATATATATATATATATATATATATATATATATATATATATATATATATAAATACACACAAAATTGGGGTATGTGTCAAGGTTTTTATCATCTATTTATGAGTTTTAGATTTAGCAAATCCAACAACCGATCTTAAAGTAAGTCCTTTTCTTCCTTTTATTAGTTTTCATAATTTCTAATTCTATTTTCTCCAATCATGATTTTAGGTTGTTCAGTTGGTGATGAGCTAACAAATGTGGCACATTATATGTCAATAATTTTGTGGTTGAGAACCTTTCAATTTTCTTGCATGGGCCCAACACCAAGGCCCATTAATTTGTTGCCTTTAGTTGGTCCAACAGGTTGACAAAATTGCAAGATAACCATTTAGATTTTTCGTCCAAACATTTAGCATTTCTACATCAATTCCTAATTTGTCTCTTATAAGTCTTAAATGTATTATTTTCTGAGAAAGATGATTTATTTTTTCTCATCAGATCCTATGTCCCATAATATCATATTATTTTAAAAATTTTGTTTTAATAATAAAATATTATAAAATCTATATTTCTGTAATTTTTTATAACTTAAAAATTAAGACTCAAGATTTTATACCATATTCAAATCTTAAATTCAAGATCCTAATTAATTGATTGAGCATTATCATATCACCCAATAGAATTTTAATTTATCTCTTTCACATAGTAGATATTTAATTTTGTATGATTAAATTTTATAGCAAATATATATTTTTAATGTATAAATATATTACAACTAAAATTTATGATAAATTAATAATTTTTAAAATTTATAATTATATTTTTGAATTACATGAATAATTAAATTATTTTGAAATTTAATTTAGAGAAAGGTGAAAAGATATCATGATTAAAAGAGATATATGGCTAAGAAAGTGAAACATACTAATAAAGTTAAAAGAATAATAAATGAGATGATTATGAGAAATTAATTTAACTAGTCCGCATATAGCGTGAAATACACATTAAAAATAAATAAATATGTATGAAACCAACGTATATTCAACAAGAAAAAAGAGAAAACATTAAAAATATGAAATTAGTGATGTAAATCTCAGTTTATAATATAAAACTAAACTTATGAAACGATCTAGTTTAATACATATAGATGTAGTAAACTCTTGATATAAAACTTAAACATCTTATATATATATATATATATATATATATATATATATATATATATATATATATATATATAAGATTCATGCGAGTGTAGTTTTTCATCATGTGCCCACTACACTTTTTCATATATTTATGATTCAGAGTCTAGTTTTGCAACCTGTACTTGATACCAGATAATATAATGTCACACAGTCAAATCAAATCAAATTCATGGGCCATTATGCTTTATGTTTTCTTGGTACTAATATTTTTGCCATAAAGTTCTGTCACTACTTTCAAGTTTCTCTTGAAGAACGTAGCTATAGCTAAAAGGAAAATTACATTATAAGAATAAATAATTAGTATAAATTTCAACCACCAACAGAAAAATTAATAACACCAAAACTAGTAACTTGGATTATGAAAATACGCATTTATCTGAAATCATTAGCAAAATTGCAAAAGACAAATGTGGAATAATTGTGTTTGGAGCACCAACAGGAAAAAAATGTAATCATGTCTGAACTGATGAGAAAATGTCTCCACCTCACTTTTCACTCATCTTGTCATCTTGGCAATCAAATGTTAAACCCACCAAAAAGGACAGCTTCTACAGAGACACAGAGAGAGTGTTCTTGTTTCTTTTGCTTCTTTTTAATCCATGGCTTTGATTAAAGTAAACCTCCAGAGAAAACCAAACCATCCAAAAAGCAACACCCAATTTTGACTTCACTTTTTAACCTTCCTACTCATGCCAAGACATTGTTGCTAATAAAGACCACTTTTGTCATACTAATATAATCATGGCCCACACTCAAATATTATGTTTGAAATCATGTGCTCTCATTGTGGTTTTTGCAAACCACTAATCTCTTTCTCACTTAACAACTACTTATTATTTTTCTCATGTATAGCTTACCAAGAGCTTCACAGGTGAAAAAAAAAACAGATGGTGTTTCTGATAATCATTATGGAAAATTACAAGTGAAGGGTAAACAAACAGAAATGGAACTTTGTATAAAAGGAATGTTTTTCCTTACACACACTCAAGGATGATTCTTATTTAAAGGGTAATGTTTGATTGAATGTTTATGGCCTAATTTACAAGTATTTTACCAATAGAAATGTAAAATCAGGAGTATGAAAATTAAAAAAGAAATGGTGAAAAGGAGATCAAAAGATGACTCATTTGAAAATGTGTAAGAACCCCAAAATACTGAGTTGCTTCATGTACCTTGAGCTCTATTCATCCATGGCAAAGCTGCAGGGACAAAAGAACCACCCAAATGGTTTTGTGGTGAATTTGATACCTTGTCCTTCCTAGACCATTGCCAGATCTTGGAAACAGAAAAGCTTTCACCTTTCCTTGCAATGTTGATTTTTTTGCCTTCAACATCACCTTCAGTGGAAGAATTCCCACAATGGTCCAATCTACCTTTGAATTGTCTCACACTGCAACCACTATTGGGGCACAAAGCCACTTGCAAATCTGAATCAGCAACAACATATTGGAAGGACCCCATTGAATAGCATCTCCTAACATCCAAGTTACTGGTACTGCTCTCACCCCCTTCTCCATTATTTGAGCTTCTAAACTTCCCAAGCCTCACAGAAAACACCCTTTTCCCACTCATTATGTGATTTTCTGCATGTTTGTTGAAGGAACCAGTCTCTGCAGCAACACTGCCTGAAACCCCATCTTCCTCCCTCAGACCCTCAAAGTCATAAACTGGGTTTTCAAAGCCTGCCTCATCATAAAGACTCCCTCGGCAGAGAGGGCAAGTTGAATTTGAGAGCAGCCATGTATCTATGCAATCAATGTGAAAAGCATGGTTGCAAAGAGGCAGCAACCTCAGCATGTCTTGTTCTGAGAACTGGCAAAGACACACTGCACAATCAAAAGGCTCCTTCAAACCTATTATGTCTTTGTATAGGAAAACTGGGAGAGCATCTATGAAGGCCTGATCTAGGCCTGAATCATGGAGATGAAACAGCTGCTGTAACTGTCTCTGGTAAGGGTCAGATTCCGACATGTCAGGGTACCTATTGGACTGGGAAATTGACGAAGAGGACATGTGCCTTATGAGGAATCGAACCAGCAAGTGAAGGAGACCAGAGATGAAAAACACAATAGCTAGAATGACAATGATGAAAACAATTGCAGGGCTTATTCTGGTGCCAGATGAAGAAGACAGAGGAGGGGGAAGTTGTTTCTTGTACTCAGAAGTGTAAGACAATGGTGCAGAAGAAGAACAAGAAGATGGAGAAATACTAGTGGGGTTGCTCATAGCATCACTGCCATCGCAGATTTGAGAATCAAACCAACTCATTTCCTAAGGTATTTGCGGTGTGTCTCAGTATACCTCTTTGTTAGAACAAAGTTATTGTCTCTGCATCTCTAGAGACTCAATTCAACCCACACATTGAGGAAAACAATCAACACACACATCACCCTTACACTCAAAAAGACAAAAATAAAATAGTAACAAAGATTGGAACCTCAGGGAAATGAAAGAGAGGAAAAAGTCCAAATAAGAACATGCTTACTGAAATTTATGTTGCTCTTTGGAGACCGGAACTGTGGCAATTGCAAGAGCAGAGAAACATGGTAAAGAAAATTTTAAGGTTGCTGTTGACGCACCTCAAGTGTTGGAGCCGTTCTGAGCTGTTATTTTCAGTCTCATGAACGAGAAAGGTGGTTTTTTTTTTCTAAAACCCATTGGGTAGAAGGTTGATAGATCTAGGATGCATAGAATAAAGATCTCTTTGAAATTCTTGGGTAACTTTCTTTAAGGCCCAATCAAAATTGAAAAAATTGGTGCATTGAATCTACGTTGTCATTAGACAAAACTTGCAAAAAGTCCTCTACGGTAAATGTGGATAGACCTCAATGTCAATGCTAATAATGGACTACTACTGTATCATACGGCCCATAAAAGAAGAAAAAAAAAAAATAAAAACTAGCTGTTAGACTTTGATGTCTTTCTTAGCTTTGAATATCATCATCATTTTGAACAAATTCTTCCCAGACACTTATTATCTCACCATATCTTTTCCAAATTTAAAAACATTGAATTTACTCTATTTATATCCTTCTAATTTTTTTCGGTTTGAAAAGGTTGTAATATATATATATATATATATATATATATATATATATATATATATATATATATATATATATATATATATAAAAAAAAATATATATTAAAGATAAGATAATAATGTATAATAATAAATGTTAGCCATTATGAATAGTATTAATATCTTACAAAATAAATAAATTAACAATTAATATTTACAATAAATGGTTGACAACTACATTAATTATAATAATTGATAATGTTAGAACGTAATATTGGATGCACAAATATGAACAAATTAATTTTTTTTAATTATATGTATGTATAAAATATTGTAGAAAAAAATTGTTTGAAAAATAATTTACATATGAGTAATGATTAGAGGGAGATGTATGTACATTTTGTTTAGAAGAACAAGTGAACTATATGGATAAATGGTTGTTTGCTTATATGATGCCCGAAAATGTATCAATTTGTATAGACCCTCAAAATTGAGTGTCATTCATGCCCAAGTTATTAGATTTGACAGGAAAGTTATCTTGGCATTTGATCATTCTTCATTTTTTTTCTTTGATCACAACTTCACATGCAAATATGTTTCAATGCATAGGCTAACTTTTATTTTTCTCGAATACCATTCACGCACAAAGACTCATAACTCAAAACCAGAAACAAGAAGATGGTGAAGGAGGGTGGGGCATAACAATGGATCAAATTCAAATTTGGACAAACTTGTGGATAACTCATCTCTTATTCTTGTCATTCTCCAAGATAGGTTTTTCTTCAACTTTAACTACCATGAATAAGGATATCTTTGGTAAGCTAGCCATTATAGTTTGTTGTTGTAACATGATGGTTGGTTGTTATTCTTGGATTGTTTCAACTACATAATCCATTATGTAGTTACTTCATCATGATTGATTGAGTTGACATGTTTAGTGTGTGTCTCACAACAAAATTTGACATGAGTGATGTTTGATCCATGTGTTCGTGGAAGTTAATGAAAGGGTACAAAGTATAATGTTTTAATACCTCACTAATTTATGTTAATAAGTATTTATGTTTGTCACTGCATATGTGTTTATATAATTCATCGAAAAAGTAATCTAACAAATTGATTCCTCCATAGAATGTTAAAGAATTAATTGAAAGACATCATGTTTTATCATTTTTTTTTATGCTTTAATATGTTGAATTTTGTTTGAAAAGTACTGTAGTTTTATTTATGAATAGATATTGTACTATGTTGAAATAATTGTCAGAAATGCTATTTACCTATAATTGATTAGGTGCGTGCATGTATGGCCATAACCAATTATGTCACTCTAAATAATTGATTATGTTTTGATTTATTTGCTTTATTCCTCCAAAATATATATATATATATATATATATATATATATATATATATTATAATTGTAAATATAATGTCCGAGAGATAACAAAATATATTTTATATTTTATTAGGTTCAGTAATTTTTTATTAGATTACATATGTTTTTCGTCTTTATATTTAGACGTAAAATTTTGGAATTTGTTACTATATCCAAAATTTTAAGTCTTTGAACTTTGAAAATAGATAATATAATGGTTCTAATATAATCATGTAAAATTTATTTGATATATTAAACAACATTTTAGGTTAACATTTCATGTTCAAATGTTAGCCTTCAACACTATTTGACATATAAGAAAAAAGAAAAGTTCACGTTATAGATTAAGATAATTTTAAAAAATGTTAAATGTTTAAGATTAGTGTGATTTTGAAATTTTAACTTGCATTATATGCTTTGATTATCACAAAATCGAAACATAAAATATCACGGTAGCATTTTGATAATTATTGTCAACTTTTCTGTTCCCCAAACCCAAAGCAAAATTTGGGTTTATGCTTCAATTAATAAAAACTCCCAAAGAACTTATAAACTTCAGTTTTACAGATCCAAAGTAATAATGCCATGGGGAGAATGGAATTTGACCTCGGGTGGCTGTTGAACCGAGGCCATATGGTAAATTAGGAATTTCAAAAATGCGATTGCAGAGTTCTTCCTCTTTTAAGTTGAGCACCTTCGCTCCGCACCTCTCTCTTTTCCTCCATCCACGTCACATCAAGCCTGGTTCCACCGTAAAGAATGTACAGTAGAGATATGTGAGTTGATCCGTTGGAGATCAATAAGACAGACTCTAACACAGAGAAGGAGTGGAGTCGGAACTTGCAGGACTTGGGTAGGGCGGCAGTGTCGTGGCCCTTGAACGAGACAACAGATTTGGCTCCTGGGTCTTGGTGAACAGAAGAAGAAGAAGTGGTGTCTTGGAGGGGAAACTCGAGTGTTGTTGGTGTTGCAGCAGGGAACGACTTGTGTTTGTGGGTGGGTTTTACGATGCCAGGGATCTGGTGGGTGGTTTGAGAAGTTGCAATTTTGAGTATGGAAAATTTTGAGTGGGTGCTTGAAATTATCTTTTGAGTCTGGTGTGGGAGGTTTTACGATGTCAGGGATCTGTAGGACGATAAGTCTTTAATCCTTACGCAGCCATTAGATTTGTTCCCTTTGCTCCAAGAATCAGCATCAGAAGGCCTAAAACCATAAGGAGAGTGACAAGGGTCACGAGCTTTCAAGTTACATACGGCCTCGGTTGCTACACAATCCGAGCCAGAAAAGCGAACATATGGCTTCAGTCCACATTCGAAATAAAAAGTTGATCCTTTTTTGTCTCATCTTAATATGCTTCGATTTTAGAATCGGAGCATAAACGTAAAATTAGTCAAAGCTAAATCTTCTTCCTGCACAAACAAATTTTAATTTTGCATAAAAGTTTAATGACTAAAAATATATTTAATATATTTTATTTGTATATATAGTTAAAATGGAACATTGTGTTGATTGCAATATACATATTTTTGTGTTAATTGTTTTTAATTTATGATGTAGGAGTTGGGGGTTACAAGACCAAAATCCCAAGTTGACCATGATATTCTCAAATTCTAACAATTTTGACACAGAACACAATTTATACAAACTATGTGCATACATAACAACAGAGTTAAATTTAAAATTTGTTTGACATTTTTTTTTTCTTCATGTCATTTTAATTTCAAAGACTTCAACATTCATTGTGCCTTTAAACAATGTTTTTGGTGATATTTCAAAGCACTATTCATACAAAATATATCTAATAACAGTTTATATTGTAATTAGAAAACAACATAAACAACATGTGGAGAAATTAATGAAAATAAGTTGTTTAACAATATCCATATGTTGGTGTCTGAGAAGCGATGCTACGGATATAAGAGTTCACTTGCGAAGACCAAGCAGGGACTTAAGCAGGGACAATCCTGAAACTGATGATGCCACGCTTCTGATATCATCGTCCACAACGGAAGCTTAACTCGGGTAGGAATCACTTGAAAGAGTACTCTTGATATCATTCTCTACCCGAGAAGAAAAACTGGATATTCTTGAATGTACCATACGAGTACTCTTCATATAATTCTCTATCCGCGAGGCATAACTGAGGTAAGATAATTCGGAATTCTGCATCCCTGAATGAGTAGATCTAATATAATTATCCATTGTAGAAGAAAACGTGGGCGAGGCATAACTAGCGAGGTAAGATAATGTGGAATTCTGCATCCCTGAATGGCTAGTCCTAATATAATTATCCACTATAGAAGAAAAAGTGGGCGAAGCGGAACTGGCTAAGTAAGATAATGTGGAATTCTGCATCCCTAAACGGGTAGTCCTAATATAATTATCCACTACAGAAGAAAAATTGTGGATGCTACCATTATTAGCGTAATTGGTGGTGTTATTTTTAACGCTCCCAATTCGCGAATGATGGACTCCTGGTTTGCCTGAGCTACGACTGTTGGAGCTGCTTTTCTTGTGTCCTTTCTGAGAAGGATTCCGAGAAGGATAAGAAGAGTTCTTTTCCATTTCTAGGATTGAAATACGATCGAAGACAAGAGAATGGTGTGGTTCGGGCAATGATCAAAGTCCCTGCAATGCAATTACAGTGTAGCTACTTTTATAGTATATATACTCGTCTCCTCCATTCATCAAAACCCTATTTTAACCGACAATATATATTAATTATTTTATACGTAAATTCTCTCCACTTGCATCTATCTTTATTCATATATTCATGACTTTTTCAAAGGACAATGAAATGTGTTAGACCACCAAATTTTCATAATTTTTTTTTATAATTTTTGATGACATCTTTTCATTGGTTTAGAAATATAAAAAAAAATAAAAAAATAAAAAATGAAAAACAAATTAAAAAATCAAGTTGTAGAAGAAAGATGTCAAAATTTAGTTGTTAAAAAATCATTTTCTTTTTCCAAAACAACCTAAAGTGATTTCCCATAAGTTGATAATCACAAAATTTTAGTTTAATTATTTAATTTATATTTTAATTAAATATCTTAATTAAATATTTTATTATAATTGATGCTACAAATTGCATATATACCTTTATTTAAAAACTCATGTGACGATTTTTTTTTCCAAAAAGAGAATGTATAATAGTATGAATGAGCGTAAGATTTTACATTTTGCATCTCTTCCACCGACCTTTTGATAAGAACTTTAGAAGGAAAAAAAAAATGAAATACATAAGGTTAATATTAATATCAACCTAACCTTGTATAATTTGCCTCCGTAGCTTGCTTTAATTGACTATAGTTATTATTTTCCGTAAGTATACCATTTCAATGTCAAAGTCTCTTAGTTTACATAATTAAGTATCACAAAGCAAAGGATGGCGGCTGGATAATATTATTTTAAAATAAGCTAACTATAAATTCGATTAATACTATAAAAAAATCTTTCATTAACAACCAATTTTAGTGACAATAAATTATTAGTAATTATAATGACTAATTTAGATACCAATTTATAAAATAAAAAATTATTAATAATTAAAATATTCACTATTATGAATAAAGATTTATAATTGGTATCTAAAATGGTCTCTAAAATTTAACTATCAAGATTTTGGCTATCAAAGACATTTATAAACTTTTCATCTAACATTAGCTATCAAAATTTTGTCTACTCAAAAAATTAGTTTATAAATTAATCTTTAATTATAATTTTTTATTTTGAGCCAAATCACATTTTCCGAAAACAAAGAAAATTTCAGAAATTGATAACAAAAAAAAAAAGATATGGGCATAGACTCTATGGAAGTTATGGAAGTTGTTCTAACAAACGAAATTGACAACTTCTTTTATTATTTAGTAAGAGAATCCTTTGACCAAAATTACAGGAATTGATCGAAGAGAAACATTTAGAAATATATATATATATATATATATATATATATATATATTTATTTTGAAATACTCTTTTAATTTGTTATTTTTTATTTTATTAATGAATATTGATTTGTGATAAAAATATTTACAAATAAAAAATATGAATCAAATTAATTAAAAGTCAAGGAAAAGATGAAATATTTATTGATGAAATTATTGACTTTATTGTTGATTATGTTAGTAATCAATATATTTTTATTTTATAAATTGATATCTAAATTTATTATTATAATAATTAATAATTTTTTTTGTATTAAAATTAATTATTATTTAAGAAGTTTCATTTGGTGTAATTATTTATATGTAAGAAGGTATATAAAGGTTTTTAAACAGAAAAAAAAATATTATTAGTCAAAAGACGATCGTATACAACGACACGAACTGAAAATTTAAAACGTTGAAAGATAAATACTCAAAACACGAGAAAATTAATTTCTGAAACCACAATAATATATTTTCTCTTAGAATTAATACCAGTTTATTTTAGCCTAACCACATAAGACACTGACACCACTCTCAACCCAAAACCTTAAGGCAATGGGTTTATGGGTCTTTATTCTTATATAGTGCTCTACTTTCTCAATTCTGGTCAATGTGGGACTTAGACTCACA
>Ga0214542_1005045_pt1 | contig 25532 bp, 9 predicted proteins | sample CNSS1metaG_FD_160096 | JGI IMG/M metagenome (GOLD analysis project Ga0214542, IMG submission 160096) | Root nodule microbial communities from cowpea collected in UCLA plant growth center, Los Angeles, California, USA - CNSS1 | ecosystem: Host-associated > Plants > Roots > Nodule | place: USA...
TATATATATATATGTATATATATATATATATATATATATATATATATATATATATATATATATATATATATATAACTGAACAATTGAGTCATATTATATAAAAAAATTATTTTTTAACAAAATTTTGTTGATAAATTTTTATAATATACACGTGATAAATAAATAAAAAGAGGATTTAATATGATTTGAAAAGAAAAGAAAAATATTTGGTGGGTGTTAAAAAATAAATTTTGTCTAACTTTTGTTAAAATAATTATTTTTATCAAAATATCATTTTCCTATCGTATATAATCAAAGTTAAATTCATTTCTAGACTCACAAATTAACTTGAACCTAGATCATTTAGTTTATGAACCAAATTCAACTGGTCAATAAATACATATAATTGATTTGGTTTGGTTCATTTTCGATCTTAATTGAACCTAAGACTAATTATTCCACCAAACTGATGTTGAAGAGTTGGCATTACTTTAACAGTCAGAGTTTTAGCAACAGTACTAATTCCTTAATAATACAAAATATAACAATTTCTTCAACCTCCGAAAAATTATCATTTGTTTAGCCTTAAATTAAGAATAACTTATCCTAAAATCAAATATTCAAAGCATACAAACTCTCAATCACTAGATCAATTAACCACACTAAAAAATCAATGTATCATTTGAAACCTCAAAATTAACACTCAAATAAATTTTCTAAAACTATAATTTATAATTCAAGTATGATATATATTTTATAATATCACATATTTTATAATCCAAGTATATAATACATGGTTGGTAACAAATTTTATAATTCAATTAAGATTTGTAGAAAAAGGAAGAGGAAAAAATTAAGACAGAAGCCAAATAATGAATGGTGATAAGGGAAAAGAATGCTCATTTTTGCACAAACACAAAACTTTTGAACTTACTTAATTACATATATTATAGTGCATAAAGATTGCAATAAATTGATATTGATAACAATTTTAGTCTTGATTTTCCTACTTAAAAATTCTTAACGATTGAACTAGATCTATATCTAATAAGTTGTATTAATATTAGTCGTAAGTTAAGTTTGAATTTAGATCATTATATTTTCATAAGTTAAGTTTAAATTTAGATCATTATCTTTTCATAAGTTAAGTTTAAATTTAGATTATTATCTTTCTTGAGACATTAGAGTGAGCTTTTTTTATTGAATAATATAATACGGACTCACTTCTTTATTATGATTTTCCATAACTCCTATCCTAGTAAGCTATTTGATTGCTTTTGAACAAAATAGGCAATAGTGGCTTATAGAAACCTTGAAACTGTGTAGCTAACTTTAGTTAAGTTATATTATGAGCTATTGCTCTATATCATCTTTTTTAATGTTGTACTTCCTTTATCCTAGGTGAAGACAAAGAAAGTCTCACAATAAATAGAAATTCAAATTAAGGTTAATACGAAGTTAAAGTTTAAAAAAAATATAAATTGGATTCAAAATAAGGAAAAAAAAATTACAACATTTTAATTCGACAAACTATACAAATTGATATAATATAATGTTTCTTTTTTCAATATATAATTTTGGTTTACGAGTAAAAAATCAACTTAAAAAAATATGTTTCTTGAAATTATTTATGATATGCTTAACTAGACGTGTATATCAAAGAATGATTTTTTATAATTTTAAAATATTTTAAAAAACAAAATAAAAAGAAAATTGTTATATGTTAGTGTGCGAGCAAAATTATTGGTTGAGTTACTTCCCAATATTATAAATGTATTTATGACTTGAATAACATTGTTTTTCATAACATAATCTTAGTTTACATAAGTTATGTATACATATGGTGCAGCATATTCTTTTATTTGTCCATTTCTCGAGAGAAAAAAAATCGCTCCTTTTTCTATATGATGAAAACCTAAGTTGATATCATTTCATAAAATTAAAAAATAATATTAATAATATTTGTTTCTCAAAAATTAAATAATGATACTCATGTGTTGATATAAATTTAGGCATGGACTAATAGAAAAATGGAAGTGGTCCAACAACTATTTCTAGAAATATTTGACAAGTAATTGTAGTGATTTTTTTTTTTTCCATTATCTTGTGAAACTAATTTTATTTGATGATGCGATGTTAAAGGCGAACATGCTTTCTAGAAAATTCAAAACCTAATTCCCTAAGTTTTAGAGAAGCTAACTCCTACTAAATCCATTTTTGTCTTTTAGTAAACAACTTTTATTTGAATTTGCTTAAATGTCAGTAAGTTGTCTTGAACTTTTATCTGATTTTCATTGAAGAAGGGAAAAATATTTGGTCCCATAAGCTTTTCTTAGCAATTTTCTTTTCTGTTTGTTTTATACTATTCAATGGTTAATTGTCGCTATTCAACCACTAGGGAAGACTTCACGTTAAACACAATGAATTAAAGTAGATGTCACAGAAATTTCTGCATCTTTAATTCCGCTTTTTCTATATTTTCTTTTAAGTTAAAAATAATACATACTATATATATATATATATATATATATATATATATATATTAATTTGTAAAAATAAACTAGATTAGTAATCAATCATGAATCAACTTAAACTTGCTATTTAATATCTAGTTCACGACAAAAGGTAGATAGTTTGGCGTATGAACAAATCTCAAAGGTGAGGATTTTTGTCCAACTGTAAAAGTTTAGTAGGATAAATAATTTAGCAAAATTTTAGAATTAAGTCAAAATTATGGGACTGAATTTATATGTTTCTTGTGTAATGTTAAAGATATAACTGGAATTTTAAGTTTAGAAGTAGGTTTAAGAAGTTGATAGTAGAAAAGTATTATACTTATTGTATCAAATCACTCATAACTGTTTCCTATCATGTGATAAAGGATTATGATAAGTGTTGCCCCAATACCACTTAACTGGATATTGTGGTGTAGATAAGTATGCTATATATCATTATATCATTAAGTTAAGATTAAGCTAAGATTGATTGATGTGTATATATATTATAAGATTTTCAGAATTATTGATAGAAATTTACTGATGAAAATAAATTTTTTGTTAAATTTGAATCATCAACAAATTTTATCAACGAAGAATTTCAATTTTCAATAGAAAAATTATATATATAAAATTTATCAATAAATTAAAAGTTTTATTATTAGCAAATCTTTTTTATAGGTAAAACTCTGAAAGAAATATTTGTTGATAAATGCGTCATAAATTATAATTAAGAGGAGGATAAGTGTCTAATTTGAGTTAAATTTGAAATGTTCACTTATCTTGTTTTTTATTATGTTAAGTTTTTGTTAATCTCATCCCTATTTAGATACTTTTGGAGTTTCCAGCACCGGAAAAGAGTCAAAGTGGAAATATAGTGAAACTAGATGAATTTCAAACAATTTTTGACAAACTTGATTGATGCGGTTGAACAACAGAATTGAGGTTGAGTCACAAAGAACAAATCCTTTCGAAGAAGAAACCTCAAGCACCAAACCTGAGGCTAAGCCATGAAGATTCCTTCTCAAGGAAGTTATCTCAAAAGTTAAGCATTAGAGCACGAGGCTGGGTCATCAAAGCAAGTCACAAGTGCACTGTTGAGCACTGCCCTTGACAGTTTATAAAAATAGAGTTGTACTCCTATTTTAGACAAACTTTTTTAAGAGACCATTTAGATACTTTTTAGGGAGCTTTTGTAAACACCTTTTCTTTTTGAACATTCTTAGAGAACATAAGAGGACGTGACTATTGTAGTGTTTGCATCCATTATGAGGAGCCAAGTCTCTTGTGTTTAGGTTAAGATGTAATCCTTTGAAACTCTCTTGTACTGGTACTGTTCTATTTATTAAAGTTTGTTTTTGTTTACATGTTTGTGAATTAGTTTGTGCTCTTCGTTAGATGAATTGATCACTTATCTTATTTTACTGGCTTGGAATTGAGTGAGAATTGGTTCCAAGTTGTGGTCCAACTGATTCTTCTCCTGCTTTTAGATGCTAGGAATAGATCTAACGTTCTAATTAGCTACATAGTCCAAATCTTAATGGAGGTGATTCGTTCAAGTAGTCACTAAGAAATCATACTGAAATGTGATGATCTTAGGCTCTGTGTTAGGAGACCTAGAGTTACATTAAGAGTACTCCCAAAACATTAACAATTACGCATTTGTAAATAATAATTAGATTGGTACAAGTGAAGTCTAGCTTCAACACGTCTTTATTATATTAAAATCAACCTTTTTAATTGAATATATTTCAGCACGTTTTTGTACAACTTTTTATTATAGCAAATTTGTTCTATATATACTTGTTACACAACCCAAATTTATTCAAATCAAACTCGTTTAAACAATGCATATTTTACCAAATCCATGTGGATATGACACTTGTTTTGCTACAAACTATTCAGATTACTTGCTGAGAAATTGATTGCATTGAAGCATCAAGGAAGAAAATGAGTAATCAAATTGCGGAATTTACCAAAGTATATTTATGAATTACCAACAGAGTTTTGAGCATTGGTAATTATCGATGATTATGAAAAATTCATGATAAAATATACTAACAAGTATTTTACCACAATTTTTTGTCATTAATAATCTGTCTGAAATTTTGATTTATTACTGAAATTTTGATTTATTAACAGATTTTTGGACATTACCTATAAACCTGATTGCCGATAATTATTTTTTTTAGTAGTCCTTTATATTTTTGAGTTTGTGCTAGATATATTTCTTTTGAACATTCATTCAAGTTTAATTATCTCTAAGACTTATTAAATAATTTATCTTTATTGTTATTGTAATGCTTGTCATAGGTTGCTTGAGAACACAAACAAAATTATATTTTGAACCGTGGATAATATTTTCTTTAGAACTTATTTGCAGTATTCATCCAAGACCTTCTATATTATCATATAATACAAAACTAGGAAGTAAACTCGTAAAAGTGAAGAATTCGGAATAAGTGAATGTATGTTTTGAAATAGAAAGGAGGCACCTTTTATAAAAATATAAAAAGTGAAAACTTGATCTACATAGTCACAAATATTCTCACAATCTTGGTTAAATAAAGTTAAGATACAAGACCCATTTAGTAAACCCACATTCCCAAAGCCAAAATATATAAAAAATAATCCAAATAAGGCTTAAGGTTTTTATTAATTAAAGGGAAAAAAAATCTCAATAGTAAAAGAATTTTGAATGAGAGCGGCAACTTCGTAATTTCCAAAACTTACCTCTTTTGTTACCCACTTTAAACATGTAAGGAAGGAGTATTTTGATAAACAAATTCTTCAAAATAGTGAATCTAAATAATGAGACTATATACCTTTTATAATACTTAAGAGTTTAAAAGAATATATGTGGGTGAGAAGATGGTTTATAACTTCTCAAATACTAAATTAGAAACATGCAATAGTCATGAATATTCTATATATAGCAGTTTCTCCATGAAAAGATTTCACTTTATACATGCTATGTTTATGTTTTTTCGGAAAAAAGAATTGGCCTGAGAAGAGGTGGATGGGCGAAGGAAAACATGTTCCACGAGCTAAGGTGATAATGAAAGCGGTGTGGGACATAATTGCAATTCTGGCATCACCAATCATTCAAATCTTTTGGTCTCTCAATTTATACAACACAGACACAGAGACAAAGTTCTCTGTTAAATGGATTCAATATAAATAGATGCTAATAGAGGTTGGACTAATTTTATCTTCATATATTTTTGTGTAGAAACATAACACTAGTTACATCATTAAGATAAACATTTAATTATCGTAGTAAATAATATGCTAAGTGAGTAAAAATACATGTTACATTAAATTTAGCAATAGTTGATGTTGTATGTAACGAGGTTTAGATGCAAAGACAATGTATGTGGTCATTTTCTTCTTTCTCTCATTACGAACGAATATGTCTCTGTCTTCCTTTCTCAAAGTTGTTGCTGTCACATGACATCTTATTCTCACGCCACGTACTCCACGTCCTCCATCGCTGCCATGTATTCAAAAGCCCTTTTCTCACTCGTGTCATGGAAGCTTGTATATATCTTTTAATAATAATTATAATTATAATTTTTTTATTATTTACAAATTAAATATTAAATTATAGTAAGATTTAATTAATTACTATTAATATAATGAAGTTGATTGGTCTAACATAATGTATCTAAAACTTGATTGAATTTAGAAATATTTTTTATCTAAATATTATTCATTTTTTTAAAATTACAAATTTATAACTTTTAAATATTCGTAGAAAAGTTTGAACTCTGTTTTAATTTGTGGCTTCCACCTTTATCATCTTTAGAAACATGATATAGTAAGTTTAATTATGTTAGAAATTTAAAACCATTGAATTAATATACGACTTCTGTTATTTAGTTAACTATAGTGATGTTATGTGGCTGGTTAGTTTAAACTCTGCATTGGTCTCATTATAAATATGCATATGTTAATTTTGTTTGATCTAATATTATCGTAATTTTATTTTGATATGTGAAAAGTCTCGAAATAAAAGAAAATTTACTAAATCTTTCTTAGATATTCAAGATCTTTAGGTATTGTGAATTATCTTAACTTTTTTTGAAATTTAATATAATAGTTTAATTAAATATTTTATTCTTGAATCTTGAATTCTTGGGAAAGATAATATTTATCTACTACACTAATATTTTAAGGTTATTTTTTCATATTAAATTTTAATAAAATTTTGGTATATAAAACGTCATGTGTCCTTTTGACTACATACTGAATTGTAGGGTTTGATCTCCACTTCTTTTCGTGTAATGGTTTGATTTTATTTTATTTTTGTCATGTATTTGAATATCAATGTAAAATATATTTGAAATTTCATCAAAATTTAAAACAAGACATAATTTAATGAAGTATGAAATAATTTCTTTCTAATTATAAACATGTGGTCACAATTTAAAAAATAAAAGAATGAATTTAAGTGGAATAAGTGAAAAGTATGATAACGACGTTAGAAAATTTGTACAATTTTCTTAAAAACTACACCAGATATCAGAGGAAGAAATTATTGTGTGTTAACGGTTTGAATGAAAGACAATATCAAATTGACTTAATTAATAGGATAGTATAGTATCTTAGTTGTGATACTTTTTTTACATAGTTATAGATCATTGACCTGTCACGGTAAATTGTTAAGCATTTCGAGTGTATTTTAATCTCAACATTCTACTTCCCATATCGATCATCAATCGGAGGACATGACATGAGTGTGGTTGTACGAGTTTCACAAATTTATTACCAATATTAGGACAAGTTAATCGGGTTCTGATCCACTAGTCAATTTGACACCTTACTAAAATAGTGCCAATCAAGTTGAAAATTTCAATTCATCAATATGTTATGGCTCAGTTTGTTTATCCCACCAAACTGTTTTTTTTTTGTTTTCTTTTTTAAAATAAAAAATAATAATTAAAAAGATTAATTAATTATATATAAAATGTAAATATATAATACTATTATAAATTAAATCATTAATACTTAAATATTAAGTTTTAATTATTAATTAGGCTTAAATATACATTTGGTCTTTATTTTTGTTGTTTTTATTCAATTTAGTCTCTATTTTCGTTTTGTGTTCAATTAGGTCTTCATTTTGGTCAAATTGTGGTCAATTTGGTCCTTTTCACTAACGGTGTTTAAATAGTTAACGTTTTTGAACAATACAAGTCACGTGTTAGCTCCTGGTTTTTTTAATTTTTTTAATTTTTTAAAATTTTTTTAATTTTAAAAAAAGTGTTTCCGTGTCAAGTCACAATTGTGCCACGTGTCAATCCTAGTGTCACGTGTCAGTTTGTGGTAGTATTATTATTTTTTTGTTCAATTTAGTCCCTATATTCGTTATTTTTGTTCAATTTAGTTGTAATTTTTGTTAAAATAAATCAATTTTGTCCCTTTCAAATTGACTCTAAATTGAACAAAAATAACGAATATCGGAACTAAATTGAACAAAAAAAATAATACAATCACAAACTGACACGTGACACTAGTATTGACACGTGGCACAATGATGCCTTGACACGTGGACAATATTTTGAAATTAAAAAATTAAAAAAAATTAAAAAGAAAATTAAAAAGAAAATAAAAAAACCAGGAATTGACACATGACATTTATTGTTAAAAAACGTTAACTATTTAAACACTGTTAATGAAAATGAACAAATTGACCACAATTTAACGAAAATGAAGATCTAATTGAACATAAAACGAAAATAGAAACTAAATTAAATAAAAACAACAAAAATAGAACCAAATGTCCTATTAATTATAATAAAATAATTTAATAGGTAAATATAATAATATTTTAATTTATCCAATTAAAAGTATTAATTAATCAATAAAAAATTTAAATATGTGAGTATATATATATATATATATATATATATATATATATATATATATATATATTCTCATTGCATTGGTTTCTTTTTCAAGTATGTTGTTTTACTACAACATTAAATCGCTTTTAAACAAAAATATTTACTTCCTTACTAACTTAATTGATTCTGTCTTAATCAATTTTACAAATTCTCAAATTTTATATTAATTATTTTTTTTTACTAGTAAAAAATATAATAATATTAAACTTAAAGAAAATATATAAAATTAAAATCTATTTGATGAAAATATTTTCTTATTCAACATTGTTTGTGTGTGATATGCATGTTCATTACTAAACCGGTAATAAATAGATTAATTAATTCATTAATCAAGGATATCTAGCAACACTCTTTAACAGTCGTATAACATGAAGTATCTTTTACTTTAGAATCAGAAAAAAAAAAAAAATATATATATATATATATATATATATATATTATTTTCTTCCATCTTTTTACTCTTAAGTTAACTCTAGAATATGGTATAATCTTTAAATTCTAATAAGTTATATAATGAATGATTTAAGAAACTTCATTATTTATTTATTCATAACACCCACCCTGACCAAGAACTTTATTTCTATATAACTCAAACTCATGACTAATAGTTAATGGATCTTTTCTTAATTAATCACTAATCCCACAATAATTTAATCATATCTAATAATCATTCAACCAACATAATGAAATGTTAGATGTTTGATATCAAAATATAATAAATAACTTGTTAATTACATGATCATCTCAAATCTAAGGAAAGTTTAATTTTTTTTCTTCAAAAGAACTTTCCATTAACAATTTAAAGGTAATATTAGCTATTAGGAATTCTCCTTTAGAGTCAGTTCAATGATCATATCTTTATACCTGTAATTTAAAAAAAAAATGAGATATTTTGATCTTTATCCGGTAAAGATCACTGCATATATTGATAGATTAATGATGTTTTATCCTCAATAATCCTATGATAAAAAACAATTTAAATTAAAATGATATAAGACTTATTTCTCATTGTTATAATGTCTATTATAATAACATGTCTTCAATTTTAATCAATGACCTTATCATATGATATCAATAAATATGACAATAAAATAAATAATAATAAACATAATTTTATTATTACTAATGTGACATATTTAATTTAAGACGTATCTCAAATCCAACATGATTTTCATTATCTACTCATCATTCCTTCTTAGCATGATCGTTTTGAAATTACCAACTCCTTCTCTAGATATGAAGCACTTGAAATTGAAATCCAATTTCCTTATGATACTCTATAATACTTTCCAAATAAGGTCACGTTAATAATTTGTTATCACAACAAATTACAATACATTACCAGTGTGTCTTGTCTATTTTATTTCGTCTACTTGTCATAATGTTCTATACTAAAAGATAATTATACATTTACCTGTTGTTTTGTTATTCTTGCTGGCTAGCATTGTATGGTTTTGGATAAGAACCACGTTTTTAATTTTTGAATATGCTCATTTGGGAAAATAAACTTAGTTTTACAAATGGTTACTTTTGAAAATAATTATTTATTCCAAAAAATTATGCAAATGAGTAACCTTATATAATGTTTGGATAAAGAATTTGGAAAGGATAATTTATTTGTATGGAGAATTGAAATAGGTGTTTGAATTTGTGATTTGACGAGTAAAGATTAATTTATGCTAGTTTAAAATATATATTTGATCCATATTTACGTTCAATTTTGTCATTTTAGTTATAATATTATTTTTTTCTTTTAAATAGGTCTCAATTTTCATCAATTTTATTCAATTTGGTCTTTTTTTGCTAATGCTGTTTAAATAACTAACGGTAGTAAATAGTAACTGTCACATGTTATTTTAGTGACTATTTTAGTAACCAATAATTTTTTATTTTATAAATTGGTATCTAAATTGGTCACTATAATGACTAACAATTTTTGGTTACTAAAATTAATTGTTGATAATGAATTTTCTTGTAGTGATAGATGTGGTTGTATTGTTGATGGAAGGAAGATTGGTTTAAATGGTGAAGGATTAAGAATGTATTAAATTTTATTTGATCAAATTAGATTAAAATAATTTGAGCATGAAATATATAAATGAGTTGGTATTGTCGTATAATCAGGTTGTGCAAGAATTTTCACTCAAACAAGACATATATCACTTAAGTAAAGTTGTGATAATGAGTTGGGTTTGCACTCGATCTAATTTTTACTTAAGCGATATATATCTTGCTTAAGAAAAAAAAATTAGATAATAAATTAAACGTGCTCTCAACTAAATTTTCACTCTAGGAAACACATCTTGCTTAAACAAAAATTAAGTCTTAAATCTTACAATAAACTTGGTCTCTAGTCAATTTTCTCTCAAATGAGAGTTTTGCATTCAAATAAAGGCAATTTTTAATTTAGCTAAAATAGCTTAAAGAAACTAATTTAGAAATTTTGAAAAGGTATTTCTTTTGTTAAATGAATATGATTGCTATTTATATATTTTTATAGAAAATATTGAGTTATACATTAAAAATTGAATTGTTTAATTTTATTAAATGAATTATGATGTGTAGAAAATATAGTTGTGATGGATGACTTGTGAAGTGTAATTGGGGATGAATTAAGTGTTGAGATGTGATATAATCATATATTTATGAAGGAGGCAATAATATGTAATGTGTAGCAGTAAATGCATTTAATTTGGGATATCGACTAATTTTATTATCCACTAGAATCATATAGAAAAATATCAATTGATGATAGTTAATCAAGATTCTTATGATGAACAAAATTGAGTTTCTAAGTTATAAAAATTGTCCAATCAATAAAAAAGTTAGTGTTCAATGGCTTTATGAGTGTCGAAGAGGATGACAACATGGCAAATACAAAATATCTTTGTGATGTGAGTGTGAGGTGTGTGGAATGTGGCATGAAATGTTGGACTTGGAGAGCAAAGTCAAGTCTTAAGAAAAGTTGTTATCACGATGATTTTTGAATATTGATACAAAAGAGGATGCGTTTAATATTGATATTTATCTGTTTTTGTATGATATACCATATGAAATTATTTTATTTTGAGTAGAGGGAGTGTATATTTTTATAAGGTTGAAGTATTTTATTTAGGGTGCTACACTTTTCAACGAGTCTAACTAAGGTAGTTATGTAAATTTTCTATATATCACGTTGAATTCCCACGGAAAATAACCTTCCGTTAACATTTTAAGAACATTCTAACTCGACAGAGCTTATGCTAAACAAACAGGAAAACATGGCATTTGATATCTTTAATGAAAATCGTTATTTGTTAATTCAAGGATCCAAAAAGCTATTACTGTTCATTATCACGTTCCAAAGCAGATTAATCACCTCTGTTATGGAGAAACTTGATGAAACTCATCTTACAGAAAGGAAATTCTCAGATGGGTATAGTTCCCTGTCTTGCTCTGCTACTTTTGGTAACTGAGAATCTGTCGCTGGAAAACGATCTCTTCATTGCAATTGGACTCAACACACAATGCAAAACCCTTGTTTTGTACCTCTCTCCGCGTGATCTCTTTGATGGACCAGCTTCAGTAGAAGAAGAACCACACCCTTCAACTTGGGAATCTTCCTCTTCATGCATTCGCAACACATCAGCAACAGAAACACCACTTTGAAACGAATGATCCATGGACACTGACCTTCCAACGGATTCACACTCACAAACTTCGTCTCTTATCTCAATCACTCTGTGCCTGCCCTGGAAACTACTCAAGTCACTGAAAGCACGCAATGCAGGCTTTGGATAAGCCCGAGAATGGTGTATGCTTTCTTCTTCCAACATCACCACCACTCCGTACTCGTTTCCAACACTTTCATTCTCAGAAGAAGTTTCATTCCTCGAAGAAGGGGCATTTTCTTCTGGGGCGTGAGCCCGAGGAACAGAAGCGTTGAAAGTGAATATGGCAGCACGACACAAGGGGCAGCTAGAGTGAGACTTGAGCCAAGTGTCGATGCAAGGGGCATGGAAAACGTGGCTGCACTTTGGCAAAAGTCGAACACTTTCGTCGTCTTCGAACTCGCTGAGACAAACTGAACAATCCGTGACTCCAACAGAACCTGCATCCCCTTTCTTGTACTTGAAAACTGCAATGGATTTGATGAGAGCCTCGTCAAGACCCGTGGTTGAAGCGTTCGATGGTTCTTGGAGAGGGGGGTTGTGAGTGGGTTGGAAGTCGTCGTTTGAGTCTCTGCGTGCAGACCCTCTGGGGCCACAGTACTTGGATATGAGAGTGTAGTAACTCACCAGAAGAAAAGCAGTGGCCAAAATACCAATGATTGCAATGACAAGAGGGGAGAAATTTGGGCTTGAATCATCATCAGGGTACTCAAAAGGTGGAGGAGGAGGATACACTATGTAACACCACTGTGGACAGTACAAGCTGCAAAATCCTTGAGAACAGTCTTTGCTGTTCATATATGGAATCCACGTTCTGGGGTTTCCAACAGCGGCCATGGACACACACACACACACTAACTATAAAGAGTATATACTAACTCATGAATTATCTAGGAATCATGGTTTTCATTTTCCGACAAGAGAAAGATGCTATATTAATGACAGTTTAACAGCTCTGAGGACGAAAGAACACGACTTAAATAACATAGCAGGAAGCAGAAGAGACTTGTACATTACATTATAAGGAAGGAAAATTAATGGGTGAAAAAGTTTTATGTCAAAACAATGAATAGAAGCATATAGGTACAAAATAAAGGGAAATGCTTATGAGTGGTAGAGAAAGGGAAAGAAGAGAATGCAGAGAGAGAGTTAGCAGAACTCACGTCTGGTTGAAGACAAGAGAAAACGTGAATGAGAGGCCAAATGCTTTTAGATGGAAAGCAAGGGAACGATAAGGAAAATTGGAGGTCTCTGGTTGGAAGGAAGACTTTAACTTTTCTTTTCTTTTTCCCACTTCTTTTTCTTTTGCTGTTCATAGCTTCTTTTTTTCCTCTAGTTTATATATCTTGGTTGAAATTGTTTTGTTGACCAAGAGAGAGAAGTACGGGTGGTGATGTTGGTTGGGAATTTATTAAAATGATGAATGCTTTTTCATTTTTCTTTTTGTCCTATAGTAGCATCCAATTTAATGAGATTTAAATTCTTCATGAATTGTGAAGCAAAAACCTTATAGATTAACAAGAGTTCATTAATGCCTACAGCTATGGGAGGAGATAATTTGGCCGCCAAGTTAGTTGTACCTCACATGGAAGTGGGGTTATGCTATAAATTTCTTAACTTGTTTATCACTCAGCCTATTAAGCATAAGCCCTGTAAAAAAACACAAAGAAACTTGCTGCTTCTGTGGTGAATACTTACTTGAATGTAAGCAAAAATCACAGTGTTCTTTAAAAAAGACTTCACAAAAAGTAGCAACGAATCTATTTTGCTGGGAACAATTGCACTTTTTCTATTTAATAAGACATGGTGCTCCACTGTCTTTTCTCTAGTCATCATATTTCCTTTGGGGAACTTTATATCTATGACTATATCCTATTTTACTTTGCATATGTATATTCTTTCTCCTCAGTAAATATCTTTTTTTCCATAACTTCTGAACAACTGATTAACTTCTTTGTAAGGAAATATTCCAATATTAAAATGTGTAATCTTCAACGGTACCCCTATCATCTAAAACACATACAGATAACGATAAACCAAACCTTGTGTTACACGACAACAAATCCTTTACTCATTTGGTAACCTAATTATATTGCTGCTTCATTTGACATCATGATGCATATATTCATGACGGAATAAAGGTGCAGTAAGAAAAAAAAAAGGGTAAAATTATGGTCTGTTTTAAAGCTTGTGATCAATTATAATTTTCACTTTTCTTTCAATAAGCACTTAACCAACCATTTGCTCTAAAACAAGGGACCCTATAAATTTTCTCCTTTTTCAATCTGGGAAGTCACGGTATTTTGTGGTTAAATATCACGTATGATCTTATCTTCTTTCACTGCATTTAACTCTTCATTATGTCACACTTCATGAAAGAAGATCTACTTGGTGTTAGTACAAACATTGTCTCAATGATATAATTGGATGAAATATGTCGACATGATTTTGTTCTTAAAAAAGCAGAACATTGGTTTCTCAGAAAAATGTCCATGTATAATACAGTAAGACTTGTACGGATTTCCGTTAGATGAAATGAAGTTGTACTATGTATCTATATATAGATAGATAGATATAGTTTTGAAGTGTTACTTTGTTAGAAATGTGTGTCATCCTGATGCTATAACCAGCCGTCGTTAGAAACGAGTAGCCCAATGATGTGCACAAAAACCAAGAAATTCTTGATATGAGCCCTTTTTGAGTATGTTGCAGATCAATTTAAAAAGAGATCCTCTGTTTCATGTCCATTATAAGCTGCTTCTTTCTTTTTCGTGAATATATCTGTTCGGGTATCTTTAGCAGGGTGAAAAAAACGTATCAGTGGTAAAGACGAGAAATATAATAAATAATTATAACTTTGGGTTGTGTATTAAAAAAGTGAAATCTTTGGGCCTGATAAACCTTAATCTGAAACACGTCCAAGCCCATCCTCAAGCCCACCTCGAATTCGAAACTCTTAACCCTACTTTCCCACTACAACAGTCAGAGCGCAAAATTGAACTTCAATTGAAGGTGAAACTTCCACCATGTAGTACAAAACCTTCTATTAGGGATTCCATACGTTTTTACTTTTCTTCCCAATGTTAATAATATAGAGTTAACATATAATTCTTCATCGAGTCCGTATTTCCCTAAATTCACAATTAAAAAGAAAAAATTTTCAGATAAATAATTTTATGACTTTATTTTTAAAAAAAAAATCACATTGACTTTATATTATGTTATATTTCTCTTACAATATCTAAAATTCTCAACACTCATAATATTTCATTCTGAAATTATATAACCAATAATATTTCATATGATAATATGACTCTTAAAATTTCATAAATCTATATTTCAATTAAATCCATATAAAACTTTCAAGATCAAAATACGAATTTAAACGAATGTTTACTGTACCTCGTTTCTATATTAAAGATTCTTTGTCATTCTTTTGTCACATATTTATAAGCATAAATTAAGATAAATACATTAAGTATTTTCCTCGCACACACATATCTTGTATGTAAGTGAAATAATCAATAATATAATAATACTTAAATAATTGTTTTTGGTTTTGTTTGAATTGGTTTCAAAGTGTCAAAACACATACTCAAAAACAAGTCATTTGGTTATGAGAAAAATTATTTAAATCCACCTATTTTTTATTTTAATCTATTCTCAAATTTTTGGATCGGTTTAGTTTGAACACTCATACAACAAAATCAATTAACCTATCCAAGTTGATCAAACAATCTTATCATCACTTTTACAAAAATGATATTTCACATTTTTATTTCTTTGTATAAGAAGCTTTCTTTCTTGCTATATGATTTTAATGGCTTTGATATTTTGTCACATACTTTTAATTCTTACCTTAATTCCATATGTCAAAAAGGTATAAATAATATTTAAACGGAAAGGCTTGATATAATTGGAAGTATTTTCCTCCCGATTATTGTTTTATTGATAATCTGTAAGGCCCATTTATTTTCTGCCTAAATCCTTAAGGGCTGCCCCAAAGTTGGTCGGGCCTAGGGCTGGCCCAAAAAGGAGAACCATACCCTAAGTCTGCCCTAGCCTAATCTTTTCTCTTGATTCGCAAAAAACGCAGTCGTCAAGTCCTTAACCCATCCTCAGAGCTCTGCTAGGGTTTACTCAATCTCAATCCAGTGAGCTCAGTTCATCTTCTTGATTCATCTCGCTCACCTCTTCCTAGTACTGTTGCGTCCCGCTGTTGGAGTTGAACCTCGTTCTAGCTAGTTTCGGGTAAGGGAAGCTATGATTCATGTTTTAATTCACTTTTTGCATGCTTTCAATTCTGTTTCATGTTTCTGGTGATAGTGTACTGATTAGGATACTGTACAAATGCATTTGGTGTTGTTGTGAATGGGTTCCTGGTTGAACACGCGCGGAACAGTGGGAGAGAACTGATATTCTCACCCAAGCGAGCTCGTCTCGCCTAGGCGAGAATAGCAAGAACTCGCCTAGTTTTTCTGCTCGAGCACTCGCCCAGGCGATGGGCTATGTTTTTTAGCGACGAACTGTCTCGCTCAGGCGAGACAGCCTCGCCTAAGCGAGAGCTCACGAAATTCTCCAGGGCCACTGTTGTAGTCTCGCCTAAGCGAGAGTCTGCAGCTTGAGCGAGAGCACCCCTCTCGCCTGAGCGAGGACTCCCTGCTTGAGCGAGACCTCGTTTGGGTTTTTGCTATTTTCGTTTCATGAATGTTGTTGGTTGTTTGATGGGTTGGTTCATTGATTTATTATATGAAGGGGGTGGATATGCATGTATTATGTATGTTATGGGTGGAAACAAATGAATTGATAATGAGCTTGGCATGAGATATGATTGATGGTTGATCATTCATACTAAATGACATGTTAATAGTATGCATAGGAACTTCATGATTGGGTGATAATGTATGAGTAATGTTGGAGTAGGATGTAATTCCATGACCCTTGTAGCAGGGTTTGTGGTGGTGCCTCATCTTATGGACATAATTTCGTGGGCCCTTCTAGGGGGAGTCCACGGTGGTGCCTCAGCTATTGGACCTAATTCCATGAACCTCGAGGTGAGAGTTCACGGTGATGCCTCGAGATCAGGACGTAATTCCATGAGGGTAACGTGGTGGTGCCTCAAGGCCAAGACGTAATTCCACGAAGACCACGTGGTGGTGCCTCTTGTAGGGGTGTAATTCCGTGAAGTCCTCGTGGTGACGCCTCACTACTAGGACATAATTCCACTGTCTCGTGGTGGTGCCTCATTAAGGGTATTCGGATAGTCTAGTATTGGAGTTTTAACTGGTTCGATATATCACGTGTGGTTTCCCAATACTTATGCTTGAATATGTAATTGTATGTTGAGTGTACGATGTGAAGACTTTTTCACTAGCTTACCTTTTGCTTGTTTGTATGATTGTGTGTGGTTTCCTCCTTTGCGATGATCATCAACCTTATTGATGTGAGCAGACGTGAGAACCTCTGGCAGTGATAACGATAATAGAGATGCCGCAGTTTGATGAAATCCTGGACGTCTATCGGGCTCACTTTGGGGACCCACAGCTTTGGAGTTTAGTAGTAGTAGTTTATCTCGCATTTGATGAGACTCTGTACTTCGTTTAGGCCATGTGGAGCCTTTTACTTTTTGTTATGAACATGTTGGGATACGGTGTACGTCATATTCCAAATTTCTATATTCTCTGGATAATTTTATATGTAGCGTCTTATTTAAATTGATTTTATCCATTTAATTGGAACGTTATATAATCAACTCTTAATTGATACTAAGTATTAGCCCAAAAAAAATAAAAAAATATTATAATTAATAGTTACAAGTAATTATTTCTATTCAAACATAGCAATCTGATTATGAATATCATCTTTTTTCCATATGACAATTAATTCAACCTGAAACGAATTAAATAATTAATTATATTCATAATCCTTTTTAGACCTTATTTTTTTCATTTGTCTCAAATATTTTTTTTTTTCAAGAGTCCCACTTGTATTTTCAATATTTTTATTTGTTGTCACCACTAGTGAAAAAAAAAATGTCCTTTTTTACTGATGTTTTACCTAGTTTTAACATAACTGTTATGAAAAAACAATTCGTAACGTTTTTAAAATTAACATTTTTGCCATGCTACATAAATTTAAAATGAGATCAAATATACTGTATTCTAGATTTTCTATTAATTGAATTGATGTGAAACATACTTAAAATCCTATATATTTTAATAATATTACACTTCCTTGTTACGACAGCCTTGTAGCATCACCTTTGGACGAACGGCGGACCTTCATATTGGCCCCCAATTGTTTTTTTATATTTATATAATTTCAAATATATTTTTTCCAAATTTAATATTTTTAATATTTGATATATTTGATATTTTAATAAATTTTTATACATTTATATTTATATATAAGAAAAGGTTTTTTTGTCTATATTTATTTTTCAATTTTATCTTTTAAATATTTTATATATAAAAAAAAATTATTTTATTAATATTATCTTTTAAATGATTATTTGTTTAATTTAATTTTTTTTTATTTAATTTTTTTTAAATTAATCATTATAAATGAAAATTAATTATAATAAAATTATAAAAATTATTTATGTTTAATTTTATAATTATAATAATAATAATAACAATAATTATAATTTTGTTATTTTTTATTATCATAAAAAAAGTAAATACAATTTTTTAATAGTTTATATAAAAATTTTGGAATTTTTTTTTTTCTTGTTTTCGTTCAAAAATATCAAGTTAGTTTTGCAGTTTTAGTCTCAATTTGGTCCCGATTTTTGAAAAAATGATACAATTTTGTCTTTTTTCATTAAATTTATTGAATCAGATCAAGATTTTTTTCATCAAAAAATAAAGTTGTGAATAAGGATGTGTTGCTTTATTGGTGTAATTGACGTAATCAAAGGATCAATTTTTATGAAAAATCAGTGCTCCGCTTCAAGAAATTTAACGAAAAAGATCAAATTGTATCAATTTTAAAAAAAATCGGGATCAAATTGACACTTTTGAACAAAAAAATGGAACAAAAGAGCAATTGAATTAAAATTTTGACACTCCAAAATATTGGTTAAAGATCTGTCAGTGCCTACACTATTAAACTAATTCTCATCTTATAAGAATATATCCTATAGTTGAATTTTATTTTATGAAATTTGTATTTCTTTCACATAAAAAAATTAAATAATATATATTTTTTTAAATAAACTTGTTTGATTTTGTTTGCAATCTACATTTCATGCTTCTTAAGATGGGCTTTAAGATCATAAATCTAAATTTGGGCATTGGTAACCCAAAATAAAAATCCGTCTTTCGGAGATGACAGATGAGAAATAGAATTAGTATTTCTACGTGGTGCGAATATAAACTTTTTCTAGTCCAGTTGAACTTATCTAGGTTAAAAATCATAAAGCTTTCTTCCTGCACCTCGAATTTTTCTTCCTGCAACACAAACTTTCCTAAATCCATGTATTGGACTCCCCTTTGACTTTGAAGGCCTTGGTAAAAACATAATTACTTTCTCTCACTTTTTTATTCCCTCACCAACCCTCGTCTCTTTACATTTACGCCGTGTTCTTATAAATGGAATTATTGTTTAGAAGAAAGTGTGAGCGATGATTGAAAGGTTATTTTTACGTTCGTTTAAAGGTGATAAGCGGTGATGATAGGCGATGATCAGTGGGATACGTTAAAAATACAATCACACTGCACATAAAGAGATTGGAAGGGATCACATGCATATTTACATAATTACCCTTTGATTATTTTATATTTTCTGCACACTGCACATGGAAATTAATAACTTCCTCACCAAGATGGCTATTCAATTCAAGCAAGAGCAAAACATACAAACCCCATAGCACTACACATAGCATATTCCTAAATAAAATAAAATTTATTATTCATTTTTAAAAAATAAATTTATTATTATTTCAAACAATCAATACAAATTAAATAAATTATTTTAAATTGTTTTAAATTATTTATATAGTATTTTATATTAATTTTAACATTAGGGATATTTTGGTAATCTCATTTTTTTATCTATTAAAAGTTTTTTTAATTTGTCACATCACTCAATTCAATCTCAAACTTTCACCAATTTCACTCTCTAATCTACTCTAAAATCACCTCCTAATCCCTTAAAAAGAACAATATCAATTTCACCCTCTAATCCTTTCAATCTCTTCCTCTTTCTCTCACTCTAATCCTTCCTCTCAAAAGAACACAACCTTAGCCTAGGGTCACATCTCTTTATTTCTTCTCCTCACTTCTCTCTTTTTATTTGTTCTCTTTCATCAACCCTCTTTCCCTAACGTCGCATAACCCTTTCATTCACTTTATAACATTGCACTCCACAATTACAACCCTTCTCCCCCACGCATTGTCTTATTAGCGCAGCAACGAAGTAAGTTGATTTTTTACTTTTTTAACTTTTTTTATTATAATTTGGAAATAATTTGTTAACGAACAGAATTCGAAAACTTTTAAATCTAACGGTTAAAATGGTTAGTTTTGGTTGATAGTCGAAATAGATTTAAAAATTCGTAGTAGGAGGTGAGATCTCGAGCAAAAGCACCAGATTTGGAGGGTTAAAAGCGGATTGCGAAATCCGGTTTAGGAGGCTACCGAATTTCAAATTTCGATGTACGAGCTATCAAATTTCATAGGATTGATAGTTGAAACGGATTTAAAAATCTGTAGTAGGAGGTGTGATCTCAAGCAAAGGTACCGGATTTGGAGGGTTAAAATGGGATTTCAAAATCCAGTTTACCAAATTTCAAATTTTGGTGTTGGCGCTATTAGATTTGGTAGTAAGACAACAAATTTCAAAATTCAAAACAAGTCTTAATCGGATTTCAAAATTTGGTTAAATTTTCTATCGAATTTCGAAATCCGATTAAACTTTTATTCAGATTTTGAAATGATTTTGAAATCTAGTTAAGTTTTCTAACGAATTTTGAAATCTGGTTAAGCTTATTTCAAAATCCAATTACATACTCTACTGGATTTTTTTTTATATCTTTGTTTTAATTTAGATTTAAAGGCTTATGGTTTTTTTTTTGTGTTTTTGTTTTGTTTATTTATTCTCTTTAATTTTAGTTATTTGTTTTTCAAACAAACATTACAATCTAACCACCAAACATATAAAGAAATTTAAATATAATAAAAAAGCAAAACAAGAATACACAAAATAAATAAAATTAATTAAATTTTTTAAAACAATATTATATATATATATATATATATATATATATATATATATATATATATATAAAAATACGGAGAATTCCTAAATCGAATTTTAAAATAAGAAGAGTTTCTAAACCTAATTTCAAAATTTGTTGAGTTCCTAAATCGGATGGGTTAATTAACATGATTCTTAAATTTGATGTTTTTCTTTATCAGATTTTCAAATCTAATGACTACTAACTTTTTTTTTCTATAATTTTCAAAATCTGAAAAATACTTTTAAAAAACGAATTTCAAAATCCAGAACAAATAACATAAAAGTAACGAGCATGTTAATTCTATCAAAAATTAAAAAAAAAAGTTGATTTTTATCCATTCTAATTAGGGTTGTCGAAACGGGTCAGGCTTGACGGGCCCGTTGGTCCATAAAAAAAAGTGGGCCGAGTTAAAAAAATAGAACTCGTTAAGCCGACGGGCCAATCCGCGGGCCTTTTAAGTTAAAAAAAAGTGCACATGCAACATGTGGTTCAAAGAAAGAACACTCTATGCTAAAGGGCAAAAAAATGTCATAAATATTCATTTATGCCAATTAAATTTAGGAATACCTTTCATTTGGAGTTATATATGTACACAACTACAACATTCAATTCAAGTATAAGTTTTTTAGTATTTTATCTACACTGACCAACAATCATAACAAAAGTTTTTTTTTTGTTTTGCTTTTTGTTTTTGTAGTATGAATCTTCTTAAGTTTTACATATTTATTAAATGATTGTAATGTTTTTCCTACACTAAATATTGGGTAGAACTATTTTTAAGTTTTTTTTTTTGTTTTTGCGGTAAACATTTCCATATCTAAAAGCATGTAGGTCTATCTTTATTACTATCTCAGATTTTGTCGTTACATTAATTAAAATCAACATTGTTAACACAAATAATTGATGAAAAAAATGATTTGATAAAAAATGATTGGACCTCCAATTTTTTTTTTTAAAAGAAGTCAAAGCTAACCCGCCAGCTTGTCAACCCGCCAGTCCGCGGGACGGGTTGAATAAACGAACCCGTTTTTCACTTACGGGCCATCCTGGTCTGGCCCATTTATAACGGGCCAAAAACGGGCCTGGTCAAAACGGGTCGGGCTGGCCCGTTTTGACACCCCTAGTTCTAATCATTTATAATTTGGAAATGACACATGTAAAGGCTAAAATTAAACGTTTTTAAAATGTCATTTAAACTAAAATTACTCACACTTGTAAGTTTTCAAAAAAGCCTCACCAACATATTTATGTAATTAAGTATTTTATATAATATATATATATATATACATATATATATATATATATATATATATATATATATATGTATAATTAGTCGTATAGTACCCAGTTTGATGTTGGAGTTTCTAATTGGTACCCGGTTTAAAAAAAGTGTCAATTACGTACCCAAATTAGTTTAAGTGCACCAATTGAGTCCATACCATTAAATTTTCCCAAACGACGTTTAGAAAGTGGTGAGGTGGCAGTGTAGAAGGGATACGTGTCAAATAATAACACATGACTGGTTGAAATTATAATTGTACAGTGTTCCACGTGGTATTTACATTTAAAGAAGATTGTCCCTCATTTTCATTGTCTTCTTCCTCTCGTATCTTCTGCCCTAATCCAGTTTCTTCTTCATCAATATCCGGACAGTTTGTTCTGCCCTAATTCAGTTTGTTCTTCCTCTCGTTTTTCAATTCCACAATGTCTCGTAAAGAAGGGTGTTCGTGTTCTTCGTGGGGTTCACAGTAGCAGAGCGTCTCCTCCCCTGGTGGTTGGAATAGGGGTTTGGGTGAAAGACCAATGTGTTATTGTGGGGAGGTAGCTGTGTTGAGAGTGACAAAAACTATTAGGAATGTTGGAAAAGAGTTTTGGGGCTGCACCAACTTCAAGGTTTGTATATTGATTTTAATTTCTTTTTTATTCATGCTACAATGGTGGATTGTAATCAGAGGCTGTGTGTTTTTGTTTTTATTTTGTAAGCAGCGGAGTGGTGGCAATGATATATTTAAAGGGTGCAATTACTTCAAATGGTTGAACGAAGATAATGGGGATAAAAAGATGCTACCATTGCTAGACAAAGGAGAAAGATATACCATATGGAAAAGTCACTTGTAATTTCTGGCAAGTGGGTTAGGTTTTTAAGTAGGATTATAATTTGTTTGGGTTTGATTAATGTAATATTGGTTTGGAAGTTATGTAGTGAATAAGAAGTTATGTAATTGGTTTGTATTTTGTAGTTTGCTTTTGTAATGAAGTGTTTTTAAATGGATGAGAAGTTTGAGTAATGAATTTTATTTTGTTTGTCTTGTATTATAGATTTATAATGAACCATGTTTGTAATCCAAATGAACCATATAAGTAATCCAAAATGAACCATCTTCAGAACAGAAACGAATGAACCATATAAGTAATCCAAAATGGTATTAATCCAAAATAACCATGTTCTTCAAAATACATAACCCCTACACCAAAATACATAACCCTGTTCTTCCAAAAAGCTGTTGCAATTACACATTAAACTTAACAAACAAAATAACCATGTTCTTGAAAATACATAACCCCTACACCAAAATAAATAACCTTGTTCTTCCAAAAAGGTGTTGTAATTACACATTAAACTTAACAAACAAAATAACCATGTTCTTGAAAATACATAACCCCTACACCAAAATAAATAGCCATGTTCTTCCAAAAAGTTGCTGCAATTACACATTAAACTCATTGCTTCAAAATTGGATCCCTCCTATATGATAATTTTTCTCTGAAGGTGGGCCTTGTTGGTGGGTCAATGACATTGCATGAAGAAATTTGAGTTGGTTGACTTTGCATAGGTATTTAAGTTCCCTGTTGTGGTTATGATGGCAGAATAGGCGCACTTCCAGTAATCTGTGATTGAGTAGCCTGTTGTGGTTGTGATGGTAGAATAGGCGCACTTCCAGTTCCCTGTTGTGCTTCAAGTGGTTGTCTTGGCTGAGATTTAGTGGGTTGCACTGGTTGCCCTTGGTGGGCTTGAGTAGCCTGAGTTTCAGTTGGTTGTGTGCCTCCTTGTTGTGTAGTAGATGGAGTTGGGTTTGGTTGCTGCTGGGGTGGAGGTGCTTGGGGACAATTATTTTGTTTGTGTCCAAGTTGTCTGCATATGGCACACATTTTACGTGTTCCACCCTGTCTTACTTGTGTGTCATCCTTCCTCAGCTCCCAAGACTCCAACATGCGTTTCTTTTTTGGTCTTCCAGGAAGGATTCTTTTGGTAGGAGGTAATACATCACAATATGATGTCATTTCCCATAGGTGAGGACCATTGACGGGGTATATCATTGACAAATAAGTCTCTTCATAGGTTGACTTCAGAAAATAATGTGGCAAGTAATCCTCTCCATTCAAATTTAGGAATCTCATGGCAGTCAAAGCGTGACAGTAGGGAATTGTTGTTATGCTCCATTTCCGGCAGCTACATTCTCGTTTATCTATGTCTACTACAAACTTTTCCCCAGTCATGCAAGTATGACTGACCTCAAACAGCTTTTCCCCAGACCAACTGCCAATCAACAAAAAACAAAATGAAATTCATGCACAAACGAAAAATGAAAAATAAACAATGCAGATCTTACCTTGGTATCCAATACTTAGTTTTTTCAATCTCCTTGTCTAGTCTGTTTTTAATTTTTGGGCAAATGGGACCTTCAACTGCAGCTATCTTCTTTCTATTTGATGCCCATCTTTTCACGAGATAAATCCGTATTTCTTCTATCATGGTTATGATGGGCTTACTCCTTGCATCCACTATTGTGCTATTGAAACCCTCAGACATGTTGTTCACAACAGTATCACAAGCTGGTCTTGATACAAACTTGGATCTCGACCAAAATCTATTGCAAAAACAAAATGATAACACCATAAGCAATAAGACAAAATGATAATACCATTAGCAAATAGAAAATGATAACATGTATTTTATACACTTGCCTAGGGGGAATATGGATCAGGTGCTTAAAAGCATCTAAATTCAATTCTTTAATCTCCCTCATGACAGCCTCCCATGCTTGAGGGTGTGTGCAATATGCTGCTTTCCATAGTAACCGTGATGTGACCCCAACAAGCCCAAGTTCAAGTGCATCAACAAGCCCAAGTTCAAGTGCATCAACAAGCCCAAGCCCATATCAAGGCCCAATCACTAGAAGCATGATGAGAAAGATTCACATGGGCCTCTCACAAGATGATCAAGTCAATCATGGGCTTTTTACATTATTTACATGGG
>Ga0214542_1005047_pt1 | contig 25529 bp, 16 predicted proteins | sample CNSS1metaG_FD_160096 | JGI IMG/M metagenome (GOLD analysis project Ga0214542, IMG submission 160096) | Root nodule microbial communities from cowpea collected in UCLA plant growth center, Los Angeles, California, USA - CNSS1 | ecosystem: Host-associated > Plants > Roots > Nodule | place: USA...
TTATTATATTTTTTTATATATATATATATATATATATATATATATATATATATATATATATATATATAATGATATTTAGGAATAGTATATGATAATTCACTATAAGAAAAACATGAAATAGTGACTAATTTAGTCAGTAACCTATATCAGTCACTATTTTTTGTCATTGGTGGTAGTAGTTGATTTATTGTCTGAATCAATGATTAAATTAGTAACCATGATCAAATCAGTACTTGATTTAGTGACCAATTTAATTACTAATTTATTTGTAATTTAATGACAAATTTTTTGGTCAGTAATGATATTTCTATTTAATTTTAACCACTTCGAACATAATTTAATAATTAGTTTTCTAAGGTATTTTTCATCTTATCATACCTTAATTATACATTTGATTTTCTTTATGCGATTTCTTTCAATAGTCTCACAAATTATTTCTAAAACTTATATTTGTTAGTTTTTTAATATTTTTATTTATTGTTTATTTTCATCATGTAGAATAATATTTTGATATATTCTATCTAATTATTTGTTATTTTATAACTCATTATTAATCATACTCTATTTTTTTCACTTTAATTGTATAAATAACTTTTATTTACTACAATATAAAAATTTAATGTAATTGCTATGAATATTTTTTTGTCACTATCCAATATATATTGAAGTTCAAAAGATATAAAATCTATGTCAAAATTTTATTATTATGTTTATTATTTGTTCTTTGTGTCATTTTGATCAAGTGATGTATTATAACTTTTATTAGTGTATAAAAAAGAGATTCATTATAATTTAAAAAATTGAAGTAAACAAACATTTAAAATATATTTTAATTTGAATATTTGTTTTCCTTTTATATTTTTTTGAAATATTTTTTAATTTTATCAACTAAGTTCATCAATGTTGTAGTTTGCAAATTTAATAAATGTTTTGGTTCTCATAAAATTTTATTTGGTATTCTAATCTAAAATGTAGATAATTATAATTTATTTCAAAGTATTTGATATGGAAGAAACAATCTTCATCCTAATATTGAATATTTGATAATATTATGTTTTCTTTACCGTAATTTTTTACTTTTATAAAAATTAATATTGAAGTAGTTAGAACATGGGTACGGGTATGGGTACGAGATTATACCCGTTACCCGGTGGGGATGGGAATGGGACAAAAGTCTAATACCCGTTGGGTTTGGGTATGAGGATGGGGATGAATTTTTTATGCGGGGATGGGTATGGGATAGCGAAACCCGTCCCCGCCCCGCCCCGTTGCCATCCCTAGTTATGGTTAGATATGATGTATCAATTATTCTCAATTCAAAACTAAACAAATAAATAATTTATATTATATTTTAAGATTAGGTAGCAGTCAATTAAAATTAAGTGATGTATAATACTTTATAAGGATGACTATTATTGTTATATTTCATTGAATTTATTTTATATTTGAAACTTTATTTGGTTGAATTGTATTCATAACAATTTTATCTTGACGATGTGATATATTTACCGTGTTAATTTTTTTCTTAATATTTCACAGGATAATTTGAAGAAGGTAGAAGGTATATGGGAGAAAAAATTTAAAAAAAAATGTTTATCTAATTGGTAGAATACTTTAAATTGTACAGACAACAAGTCTATTGGCTGAACAACTTGAAACATGTTAATGTATTGGTATCTTTTTTCTAAAATGACATAAATCGTTATTGATATTGATTTGTTACATATATTAACATGTTGAATGTCATATTATCATTAAATTTATTTTATGTTTGATCTTATCATTAAATTTATTTTATGTTTGATCTAATCATATTCATAAAAGTTGATTTTATTATTATGAAATATTTTTAGTGTTAACTATTTTATATTAATATTGTGCAGGACAATTTAAAAGATATGGGTAGAGGGAAAAAATTTCAAAAGCACGTACCATTAGTTAAACATTTAGGATTTGTACTATAAGAACAAAACCAAAACACTTGCAAGGTATATGAATAATTTGTTTAATATCAATGATTATATTTTTACATTTATAATATATTGTCGATTATTTTTTACTAAATACTAATGACTTAATTTTTTTTTATTTTGTAGGTGCAAAATCTTTGAAGATGTTGTCATATGCTATTTTTTAAATACTAATTTAATATAATTGTATAAAGTAAAATTAGGTATAATTTTATATGTACATTTTTTATATATATTTATATATTTTAGTTTTTGTAATTTTAAATGTAATGGATATTTTTACATTTATAATATATTATCTATTATTTTTTATTAGATACTAATGATTTACTCTTTTCTTTTTATTTTGCAGGATCAAAATCCTCGAAGATGTTGTTGTCATATGTTATTTTTTAAATATTTATTTAATTTAATTGTATAAAGTAGAATTAGGTATCATTTTATATGTATATTTTTGGATATATAGCTATATATTTTTTGTTTTTGTAATTTTAGATGTAATGGATATTTATATTTATATTTCATGTTTATTTCTTTTAATTGTTATTTATTTTCAAACTTTTAAATGTGATTTATCTATTCATTACAACATGATAGCTATGTAGCAATTATTATATAATTTATAATAATAATAATAACAATAATAAATATTAATTAATTATGACATAAAATTTGGCAATATAGTGACAATTAATTAATTTTACTCTTTTATATATTTGTCATAATTTGTTATTATTATTATTAGTAAAAAAATATAATAATGATAATAAATTTGTCACTATTATCTTATATGTTTGTGATATTTCATTATTGTCACTATCACATAAAATTACTAGTGACAATTATTTTTGACACAATAAAATTTAGTTTTAGTACCATTTAAAATTATTGTCACAAGTATAATAGTGACATAAATACTAGTGACAATTTTTATTTTGTCCCAAAGTACTATTAGTGACATATTTATACCTTTTAGTGATGAATATCTATATCACTATTTTAATATGAAATCATTTTTAGCAGAGAAATCAAACCTTTCCTTTGCTATTCTAAAAGATTTAGGAAAAACATTATGCTCATTAATCATGTCTTTTAAATCGACGACAATGTGTGGATCAAGAGAATTTTCAAACCTGTATATTAAAGAAAATGAAATTAAAGTAAATCATTAGTGTACAGTTTTATAAAGTGAATGAGTAATATAATATTGAAATTAAAAAATTGATTTTGAGTTTATAACCATGCACCTCCAAGCCTATTTTGAATTTCATGTTTTGTGTCATATATGTAAAGTTGTGCAAATTTAGGAGCATTACCAGACATAGGTAACAAACTACCAGTAAGATGATATGATTAACCTTGTATTCTAAAAGTAGATGGCCCTTTTCCATTATTGAAGGATTTATCTAATTTTTCTCTTGGTGATGTAAAGGAAAAATCATGTTATATAACTAAATGTTCTTTTGAAAATTCTTGCTTTGACTTGAGTTCTTGTTAAACAATAGATGTTGAAGAATATTAGGAGGATCCTTTAAAAGTGGGAGTTGAACATTTCCATTACCACTACAAAGAAAAAACTTTGGATTTCTAGTGTTTGGATATTTTTTAATTCTTTCTTAAAGCCACATGTAAGCTCCACATTCTTGGCATACATATACAAAGTCCCCAATGTCATAATATTCTACATAAATTAAATATCATAAATAATCCTACAATATAAATTTGTTATATATTACATTATTGGGCTTCTATACAATAATAATTGTTGTAATAGTACAATAATACATGTTGTAACAGTTGAATTCATTAACATAAAAAAGGCTTTTTACGTCTGTGGTAGGTCAAACATAACATCGACTAACATAAATTTACGTAGGTTACATTTATAACATACGTAAATTTACATATGTAAAAGTAACATACATACATTGTTTTTTATTTTTTTTCAGATCTGCAGCAAATCTCTTCGTCTTCTCCTCCTTCACATTATGCTTTTTCTCCTTCTTCCTGTTCTCCTATTTCTTTTTTTTTCTTCTTCTTATTTCTCTCTTTCTTCTTCTTTTTCACATTATATTGTAAAATGACACAAACATAACACATCTAATATAAACCAAATATGAGAGAAAACACGAAAGAAAAATGCAAAAACAAAACTTTTGGTATGGAGAAACACCACTGTGGTTTGCGATGTCGCTGTAGTTAGGTAAAAACACCTTCGTCGTCGCTCCTCTTAGAAGGAGAACCACTATTGCGTCGCCACTAAAGTTGGAGCAAACACCATTTTCGTCGTCGCATAACACCGTCCTCCACCGCCTCTGCACAAAATGGGTAGGTTTCAACGTTTCGAGAAACAAAAATGGAGAGCCATATAAATTGAGGCACACAAAAATGGAATCAAAGCAAAAACAAACATTTGAAATCGCTTGATGACGCCGCCCACAGGAGAAGAATACCAGAAATATAAATTTTAACGTTTACGTTTGGTGCCCTATGGTCATATTTAAATTTTCGTCTGACTTACGTCTGACTTCACCTAGTCAAAAATTTACGACTGACCATAGGGCATTAGACATAAATTTACATGCAACCTTATGCAGTCAGACGTAAACTGCGATATTTCCGTCTGACTTTAGGTCGCTAGACATAAAAAATTTATCACTTATTTAGAAGTTTGCAATCAGTCATTTTTAGTGTCTGATTCCTCTACGTCAAGCATAAAATTGCATATGTTAATTGTCTATTTTGTGTTAGCGATTCAAACAAACATCATTCACATTAGCATAAACAGGATCAATACCCCTTATATAACCTTGCTCATATAATGATTCACCATTTGTCATTCAATCCACATTAAAAAATTAGTTAGGAAATATATCATCATCAAATGATTAAATTTACATAACATATAATTATAGGTGCATACTATTTATATGGATATGTAAATAGGTTTTTGTTGTCTTACCATCATTATCTTGAATTGTAGTAGACACATTTTGATTAAGGGTAACATCATCTTTTGTGCCTCCTGTTGTTGATTGCCATTGTGATACTGAGCTTGTGTTGCCAAAATTACTCATGTGATTTACTTGAATGGAAGAGAAAGGGATTAGCCAAACTAAGAAGGAAGAAGAAAGGGTAATGTAAAGAGAAAAGAAGAGGTGCACAAAGATGGAGCAGGAAAAAAATGTGACTTAGCGGGAAAAAATGGTTTTGTTCAAAAAAAGAAATGTTAATAGATTGAATGTTTAACACGTGACAAAGTACAATTATTATTTTAATAATAAGTAATAGAAGTGAAAAAATTTAAAAGGAAAATTTTTAAAATTTGTGAATAGTATGATATACGATTAATGTAATAGATAAAATTATTAGATTATAAATTTATATTAAAATTAATATAAAATAAATTATAATAATAATAATTATTATTATTAATGTATTATTTTTTCTTGCCATGCAATGTAATCCTAACATGCAACTAAATGATGAATGAAACTAATTCTAAGTCTATATATGCAAAGCTAGTATAGAAAATTGCAAAAAAAACTATGATTTAGCATGTCAAAGTGAATCACAGTGATTAGAATTGAAATATGAATGCTTACTAAGTGTGAATGGATTATATAAAACTTGTTTTAAGCGCTAAAACAAATTGAAATGGTGCAAATTATTCATATGCAAACTAATTGTCAAAATGTCCACATGAAAACCTAGAATGCTACAAATGTTTGTTAAAATGTTCCAATGAATCATGAATACAAATATAATGGACATGACTTAAATACTAATATCAAATAAAGTATGTGTATATGATTGATTTCTAACAGCAGAATCACAAAATCATAAGTAAAATTAGAAATCATAAAGCTACTACATGAAATAGGACAAAAAGAGATTGTGCATGAATGCATAACTATGAATGTAGTTTGAATAATATTTTGACCTTAAAACTTAGTCTATCACATTCTAATTGAAGTTTAAGATGTTGAATTAAACAAAGAATGAACTAAATCCCAAATCCTAATTTGAACTAACCTAAATTGACGAACTAATGAGCCATTATTTTATCCTATTTTCTTAGCTTTTTGAATCAATCTTAATTGTTCATATTTCTCTATTGTTAGTGCGTTTTCACTAATTGAGCTTTATTGAGCTAGTAACTCAGAATTTAATTAATTTGAATTTTCTTGTTCTAATTTTTGTTTATTTATTATTTTCAGGTTTTGTAATGAAGCAATTTTTTGACCACGTCATATGTGTCATGTCAACACCTTTTTCTACGTCAAGCAATAACTTGGACTCTTTCTCCACATCAACTCTAGTGAAGAGGAGTCATTTTTTGACTTTCAAACGTGTTATACTTGTGGGCCAGATTTGGGCCTATTCCTAGGACAACTACGATTTTTTGTTGTTGATGATTTTGATGTGACCACATGACTAAGGAGGGTTACGCATGGTTTTTACATTTTTTTAAAAACATAGACAACTAGTATAATTATGGAGAACATTATCTGCACACAAACTTTAATTTTTACGTTTTGAAAAAATCCACTTAGGGTTTTACATTCTGTACTTGAACAACCACCACCCAAATAGGGTTTTTGCATTTCTCTACAAATTTCACGTTTCCAGTTCTGGTTCATATTTCTTTTCTTTTCTCTTTTCTTTGTTTCAAGATGATTTTCGTTTTATTATTTTGTAACTCAATTTCTATGGAGAAATAATGACAAATGATTGACCCCAGCCAAGGATGGAGGCTAATGCTTAAGAAGACTAAGCATATTTAGAAAGGAAGTTCACTAATCTCTCATCCATGTTCATTGTTTTCATTATGTTTGAAATTCAGTAAGTTGACTTAGTTGACTCAATCTTAGTTGACTTGTTGACCTTTGACTAGGTTTGACTTGTTGACTAGAGTTGACTTGACTTAACCCAACATGCTAATCATAGTTTATGTTTTTTGTAGGTTTAAGTAAGGTTAATTATAGTGAGTGATGAGGCGCAACCCTAGTGGAGAAATGGATATGATATGGAGCATAGGTGGAGGAGAGAGAAAGGAAAAAAAAACATAAAGTAAAAAACATAAAGCAAATGTACCTTTGTACTTTTGGTCTCCTTTGTTTTTAGTACATTTTGACCACTTTTTGGAGACATATGAGACACCTTCTTGATCTCTTTTTGTGCTAGAACGAAATTAGCCTTGCACACATCATACTTAGCTCTTTTGTCTCTCATTTTTTTAACCTTAATTGACCTAGTTTCTATATGATAAGGTTAGGTTCAAATCCTTGTCTTGTTGTTATCTTGATATGGTTCAAATCCACTTCCATTACACACAAAAATAGTGCTGGAAGAAAACGTGAAGATTTTAACAAAAAGTTACATTCTTGGTGTTAAAAGAAAGCTCTTTGAGTCTACTTTCCAACAAAAAAAGAACCAAGGCATTTGGAGTTCTTTGGAGAGAGTTATGGTCAAATTAGTGAGTAAAGGTCAGAGTTGCTCATAATACGTGAATCAACATTTTCAGGTTTTGTTTTGGCAGTTTGGCTACGGTTTTTGCATCTCTTTAAGCTCCTAAATGTGGTTGGATAACATGTCGTTGGATGCTTAATCATTGAGCTTCAACTCCATTAGTTTAAATGCATGATAGCTACATGTTTGTGTCTTTGTGTATGTCATGTTGAGTCTTTAAATGTACCTAACTTTTTCTTGAGTCATATGTCATATGTGAGCTTTAAGTTTTCTTATTCTTGTCTTCCAAAGTGCTTGAAATATTGCAGAAATTTATGTCTTGTTTGATGTATACTCCATGAAATTGATTTTGGCCAAAAACTTTAGGAACTAAGTGTTCAAGACACCTAAAAACACCTTTCTCATCATCTTATGAAACTATTTTTGAAAAGAAGAAATTTTTTGCTACACTTTTCTCATTTGACCGAGAGCATTCATGCTTATTGGTGAACCAAAAATTGAAAAAATCACTAGGTGTTATGCTACTAATTCTTATATTTGAGTGTTAGGTGATATTGGCAAATTAGTTCCATTCTTTAACTTGGTTATTATCTTTCTTTGGTGTATACATGATTTAAGACTTGAAAATGCTTGTTCAAGTGCTTCCCATAGAGTCTTTAAAATGTGTTTTGCTTGTTTTAGTCTTGTTAAAAGTTTTGTCTCAAACTTTTCTTCTTTAGAGTTTAGCTTTCCTTATTTTGGTGGTTTTCTTGCTTGTCATTAGGTGTTTTTTGTTTTGTCATAGAAGTTTTCTTTTCTTGACTATCCTTGAGTGTTATGGTTGAGCCACTTGCCCTGCTTGTGAAAGGTTTCCAAAAATTTTAAGTGCTTTTTCACTCCTTTTGAAGGACTTGAGTGTTAGTCTTGCCTTATTTGTTTTGGGGGTGTGAATCAAACACTTGGGGGCTGTTTTTGGACCATACTTGGTCTCAGGTGTATAACATTTTTAACCAACTAATTGCTTCTTTGTGTCTCATTTTGAGCTTGTTTTGTAAGGAAGATGAATTTGGACTACATAGTGGAGGAGGAGGAGGAAGAGGTGGAGTCACATACACCATACTCACCTCCAATTGTGACGCCTCTCATGCAACCAAATGAACAACATACCCTTGCACAAATTGTTAGGGAGATTGAGACTAGTATAAGAGAGACATTTAATCAATTGAAGGCGTGATGAGTCATTATTTTCCTTTTATTCCATTGCCTTTTTGTGTTCATCTTGATGGATGTTTGGTGCTTAATTGTCTATTTTTAATGCATTTTCATCCATTGGGCTTATTATTTTGAATTTTGATTAATTTGGCATTAATTAGTCTTATTTTTGTTTCTAATTATTTTAGGTATTTTGTGAAGCAATTTTGGAGCTTGGACACTAGTCTTAAGATGAAGAGATAGTTGCCACATCATTGCCACATCTGTCTATGTCATTTCCACGTCATTTAATTCATTGGGCCAACATTTTCAGCCCATAGTGGCATTTTTGTAATTTTGCTTACTAGAATGACATTTTTGTAAATATGTGGATTTATGGTGATGTGACCACGAGTTTGAGTAGGGTTTAGTGTTCTTAGACATCCATCTTCTTCCCTATTCATTTTCACGTTTTTAGGGAGCACCCACTTGGGGTTTTCATTTTGCTCTCATTTTCCACATGTTTTGGAGCGTTTTCAAGCATTTGCACACTATTTCAATTTGTTTTCTTCATAGTGGTGATGTATTTTTATTTACCTTTGCTTTGTAATTTCAATTCCATGGCTTTCTGATCTAGTGTATTGACTACTTGAAGGAGATACAATTAAGCTTTAAGGTTCTGTTTTGCATTTGTGTTTTGCTCTCTCTTAATCTTTATTTTGTGATGAATGGATAATGTTACTTTGTTAATGCTTAATTTACAGATTGAGTGATGTGTTCTTGGTTGATTTTGTTCATGCTTAATGAATTAGGTTGCCTGCCACATATGAATAGATGTATGCATTGCTTAATTGTGTATTGAAACACGTTTTTGACCTTCACTTAGTGGGTTTTGAACAAGTGGATTGGGTGAGACCAGAACCCTAATTTCATGACCCAAGATAAATGAAATTGCATTTGAATTCAAGGAAGTCAATACTCCTTTTAATTTGCTTTATTAAAATTTTCAAAAACCGTTTTTCCTAATTATGGAATTTGAATCTTCCAAGCCCCCTATGTTGAATTGTATCTGGAAAGCTTTGAATGAAAGGTTTGGTCACTAGGAGACGACCTTGGGTTAACTCATGAGTATTACATTTATGTGTTTTATTTGGTTGGGTACGACCTCGATCAGGGAGGATAGAAGACAAAGTGAGATTATGCTCCAAGAACATATTCAAATGCTTGAATTTCGAGAGGAGGAAAGGATAAAAAGGAGGTCCTCATCTGAGAGCTCCTATGATGGTGAACGAAGGATAAGAAGGCACATAAATGATGGTGGAGGGAGGCATAATACTCAAGCAAAAAGGCAACCACCACCCATCAAAATTCTAAAGTTCAAAGGAGAAAGCGACCCAAACATCTACATTGAGTGGGAACAAAAAGTGGATCAAATTTTTACCATTCATGTAGTTAGTGATAAAGAGCAAGTAAATTAGGTAGTCTTAGAATTTGAGGATTATGCCATGACTTGGTGGCATCAATTATGTATGGACAATATTAACCAAGATCCACCTATGACCTCTTGGATGGACATTAAGCATATTATGCGTGCTAGATTTATTCCTTCCTACTATAGAACAATAATAGAGCGCATATTCTAACTAAATCATGTGACCCTGCTAGGTCTTTTGAAGAACACCAATTCATATTTTGAAAATTTTATTAGAATCATAAAGCCTATAGCACAATGAATATTCAAGATGAAGCATGTTTGTCAAAGCTTTAGTTAATGGAGAAGGAATGGAGCATAAAAATATAATTTTATCCATAATAACATAAAACCATAACAAGTCATTGGCATCCATATTTACTTTTTACGGATAGCAATTCAGGCAATTAGTAGACTTAAGACATTGGGGAAGTAATAACTTTTGACTTTAACTATTCGACTACCAATACTAATTTTTCATTCCAAGTATTCATATTTTCCTATAAATTGTTTTACCTTCCCATGCTTTAGCCACATGAAAATGTTTACTAATATTTTCTTACACAAAGATGCAGGTATATACTAGGTAAATAATGCATAACTCTAACATCTAAGTTTTTATAGGGATTTCTTATTAAAGAAATTTAAATAATACTAGTGCAATATTATGCATAGGCATGTATATATTTTATCATATTCCTTTTAATTGATCGATATGGACAAACCTTGTGGTATGCCATAGCTAAGTAGTGGCATCTTTGGCAATATTGATGAGATGAACAAAACCATTTTTTGACGAAGTTTGTTGTTCCAAGATTTTTGGTTTCTCCTTCACAATGTCCCATATCAAAGAATTTACACCTTTATTTGATTACCGCAAACTTCCAAGAATCATTGCATTACTGTTTTCATCATTCTCAGGATCCCACTTGCATTAGGAAGTGGTAGCAAATGCAGTGGTACATCTACAGGTGCCATATTGGATATTCCTTGGTGATCTTGCATAATAAGCATGACCCTTGCAATGCTAACAAAATTTTCAGCATGATTGGAAAATGTAGGAATAAAAGAAGAGATTATATGAAAAATCCCAAATACGAAAAATGAAAAATTATAAACATTTTTTCTCTCTTGAAAACTAGTAAATGGACATTCGTCGATTGTCTTCGCAATTCAATTGGGTGTTCTAATGTGCTCTCATTCAGTAGGAAATCATTGTCGTTACAACCTTGCCCATAGTTGGTCCAAGGCGGGAGAGAAACTAAAACTGATGGAAATCACCCTAAGGCCTTATAGCTTGGGCCAATGGCTAGGCCCATTTTCTTTATCTTGTTTTTAAATAAATAAATATTTGTTTTGGGCCTTGAACTTTTGGGCCATTATTGTCTTTATGTTACTGTCAACTTAATCTTTGGGCCTTTTAATGTGCATCCCACTTCAACAAATATATCTTCAAGAAGCCCAACCTCTCTACAAACAAGCCAATAATGCAACTTGCGAGTCCAACAAGAACAAACCCTCATGCATCAGATGTGGGCCTAGACTCCAAGCATTGAGGAATGCTTGACCACACCAAGCACCATGGAAGCCCTCCCAAGAAGAATCATAAGGAGCATGTCTAGAGGGGAGGCTTCTCAATCTTTATCCTTGTTTTGCATTTCCTTAGTTTAATTTCTCTAAAGTTGACTTAGGTGACTAACCCTAGTTGACTTATTGACCTTTGACTAGGTTAACTTGTTGACCAAAGTTGACTTGACTTAAGTCAACATGCTAATCCATGTTTACTTATTTTTATAGGTTAATTAAGACTTAAAAGCAAGTGTACTTTGGTGGTACACTTGGACCACATGGAAGCACCATCTTTTAGCTGAGAATCCTCCTTAGGAGGGTCATTACACTCTTTTCTTTGCACCATTTAACCTACCTTCTAGAATGTAGGGTTTCCTTTTTGCTATGTAATCCTTTAAGAACTTTTGTCTATTTACTCAGAGACCCTTAAACCCTTCTATATAAGGGGTGCTCTACTACGTGTAAAAGTGTTGAACATTTTGAAGTAAAAACATACTCTCTTGTATCTATTTCCATGAGTTTCCTCCATAGGAATGGAGATTTCACTAGCCTTATCTTGTTATGCAAATGGCGGCCCTTATCACTCATCTATAGAGTTGGTTGGCAATATGTCCCCTCTATGAGTAGCTTTGTTTGCTTATACTTCTATTCCATTTACATGATTTGTTTCCGCTTTTGCTTTGATTTGTAACTCAATCCATCACTCTCCTTCTCTAGAACCTCTAAAAGTGAACCTTCACATTTAGATAGCTTGCTATCTTAATGTCCAATAGGGATCTTCTCTAGGTTTTCTTAAGACAACATATCACCATATTCGAAAAGCTAAAAATGACCAACTTAATCCTTCTTCATTTGGTATCTAGAGCCTAGGTTATCTTTGAATATGGTGCTTGTTATATGTTAATCGTGATATTCTTGTGGTTTTGCTCTTAGTGGACTCTCGACCTTGTGGTGTTCAAGTTGATGTGCATAAAATATTCCCACTTCACATGAGGTTAAAGTATTTAAAACCAAATCTCCTTGATATATGTTGCTTGGTGAAGTGAGAACATGAATTTTGGTGCTTATATTATGTTTGGCCGAGAGCTATGAGCATTGTTACCATGCCAAAATTTTCTTCACATGCTTAAAAGTGTCTTTAAATGTTCTTAGCCTTGTTTTTGAGTCCTTTGTCATATGCCTACTTGAAGTTTCCTTATTATTGTCTTCCAAGTATTTGAATCTTGCATGAACTATATGTTTTGTTTGATGTATACTCCATGAAATTGATTTTGGCCTAAACTTGAGGAACTAAGTGTCCAAACCACCTAAAAACACCTTATCATCATCTTATGGAACTAGTTTGTGAAAGAAGAAAATATTTGCTGCATTTTTCTCATTTGGGCAAGAGTAATAATGCTCCTTGGTGAACCAAAATTGCAAAAATCGCTAGGTGTTATGCTACGAGTTTTCGTATTTAAGTGTTGCGTTATATTGGCCATTAGTTCCATTCCTTGACTTGATTATTATCTTTCTTGGTGTATGCATGATTTGGGACTTGGTAATACATGTTTAAGTATTTTCCATAGATTCCTTAAAATGTGTTTTTCTTGTTTTAGTCTTGTTGAAAGTTTTGTCTCAATTTCTCTCTCTTAAAGTTTAACTTTCTTTGTTTTGTGCTTTTCTTACTTGTCATTAGGTGCTCTTTGTTTTGTCTTAGTAGTTTTATTTTCTTGAAATTCTTGGAGTGTTGTGGCTGAGCCACTTATCTTGCATTCAAAAGGTTTTGAACAAATTTTTGAAGTGTTTTCTTCACTCCTTTGGTGGATTTTGAGTGATAGCCTTGCCTTGTTATTTGGGAGTGTGATCTAAACACTTAGGTTGTTGTTTTGAATTTATTTGGTCTTAAGTTTTGCTTCTTCCTGACACTAACAACCTCTTTTGTTCTCGATTTATTGAGTTTTTTTGTAGGGAAGATGAACTTGGATCCAATTGTGGAAGAAGAATAAGAGGAGTCAGATTCAACATAGTCTCCTCCAATGGTGACTTTCGTGGAACAATAAGATGATCAAACCACCCTTGCTAACATCTTCCTAAAAATGGAGATTAGTAGGAGAGAAACGTTTGACCAATTGAGGATAAATAGAAGACAAGTGAGATTATGCTCTAAGAACACATTCAAAGACTTGAAAATAGAGAAGATGAAAGGGAAAAGAAGGGGATCTTCATCCGAAAGGTTTTATGATGGTGATAGGAGAAGAAACAAACACGAGTTTGGTGATGGAGGAAGGATGCATAACTCTCTACCTCAAAGGTAACCACCACCCATCAAATGAGAGAATGGCCCTAACATCTACATTGAATGGGAACAAAAGATAGACCAAATATTTAACATTCATGTAGTTAGTGACTAAGAACAAGTAGATTTGGTAGTCTTAGAATTTGAGGCTTATGCCATGACTTGGTGGCATCAAATTTGTATGGACAATATATTAACCAAGACCACTCACGGCTTCTTGGAGAAACATTAAATATCCAATGTGTGTTAGATTTGTTCCCTCTTACTATAGGAGGGAGACTCCTTTGAAGCTCCAAAGGCTTCAACAAGGATCTATGTGTGTGGATGAATATTACAAGCTAATGGAGTCCATGCTTCTAAAAATAGGACTCCAATTTGAAAGTGAAGAAGACAAGGTAGGTAAATTTGTGAGTGGTCTCAAAAGAGAAATTCAAGATGTAGTTGAATTATATTTGCATTCCACACTTGATAAAAATTTACACTTGGCCTTAAAAGTTGAAAGCCAACTGAAAAAGAAACAAGAGGCCAAGAGGAATGCTCCTCATAATGAATACTACTACAAAATTTGGAAGGGTAAAGAAAGAAAAGATGAAAGAACACCCTCCAAAAATCTCCAAAACCGCCCACTTTAGACTAATTCGACTAGAGTTCCCCATGATAATCCAAACTTTTCTCAAGGTTCAAGAACTAGTTCCATCAAATGTTTTAAGTGTTTAGGATATAGTCAGATTGCTTCAAATTGCCCAACAAAAATGAATATTATCTTGAACCCTAAAAGAGAGGTTGAAAGTGAACATTCTTTCCCCTCATCCTCCAAAAGCACTTCCTCACACACTTATTCCTCTTCTTGAAGTCCCCAAAAAACTAGAATCTCAAAAAGAAAACATTTTTCACTCAAGGTGCCTAATCAACAATAAACTTTGCTCCCTCATAATTGGTAGTGGAAGTTGTGTAAATGTGGCTAGCTCAAGGGTTGTGGACAAGTTTGGCTTGAAAACCATCCTTCATGCCAAGCCTTACAAGCTATCTTGGCTTAGTGAGGAAGGAGAGATCAAGGTTGATAAACAAATTTTCATCAATTTCTCCATTTCGAATTACAAAGATGAGGTTATATGTGACTTAGTGCCAATGGTTATGATAAAGCCTTTTTGTCTCCTGAAAGACTCAGTCAAAACCAACTTCCCCTTAAAAATGCAGTATAAGGAGAACCTTGGGAATCAATCCGTGGACATGGCTAAAGTGAAATGCAAAATTTATGCTTGAATTGTGGTGGGGAAATTTATTCAAATCAACACTTGAAAACATAAAACTCAAAATCATCAAATTCAAGAAATGTTATGAACTATGCATGAATGCATGACATGCAATGCATAAAATGGTAGGGAATGATGAATTAGTTGATCCTAAATGCTCAAAACGTGTTTAATGATCAAAACTAGGCTAATCCAATGGTTAAATTGGTCCAAATTCATCAAATTCGAAATCTGCCCAAAATCAAGAACATGTTCATGAGCCAAGTGCATGGTAACCTCATATTGAGATCTTTTGATGATGCAATTGAAAATGTAATGATGCAAAATGGTTATAAATGATCTCAATTGCATGTAGAAACTAGAATCACTCGATTTGGTGCACTACACACAAAGTTCCCAATTTCAAGAACCCTAATTCCTAAATTTGAGCAGAAACATGATTTTGACTGATTCAACCAACTCATACAACAAAAATGCAATTAAAAGTGCTGAAAGCTTCATCATGATGCTATGAATGAAACCCTTATATCAATTTACATCAACAATCGCCCAAATCATGCAACCACAAAATTATGCAGAAACAAAAACTGGGAAGTGAAGTGTGATTCGAACTTGGTGATTTGTGCATGGAATCATGAAATTGTTTATGCTAATAGCTTGTGGAGCAGAAGGAGGAGCTAAACGAAGCCACAAGTTGAATCAAAACACAAAAATAATGCTAAATTCGAATTGAACATTAACATAGTATGAAATTATGCAGAAAACACGAATTGATGAAATGGTGGTGGAAATGGGTGTGTGATGGTTCGAATAGCTTCAGAATCATCCCAGGAGTGTGCACGAATTTACAGAACTTAAAATGATTGAGAAATGAGTGAAAATTTCAATGGAATAATAACTAAGGTGTGTGTAAACGTGAAGTGGTGGAATAAAAAGAAACTCGAAATTGTAGCAACAGTGCAATGAAGTGGAGAAATATGAGTGAAATGAGCTTGACTACTACCATTGGTCTTGAATCCAACCCATTCATCTTGTTTACTCCGAAACAATGATGTATAGAGGTCTTTTGGACACACCAATTCATAGGCCTGGTTCCAAAACCTAGATTTGTTAAGGTAGGGTGGAGTTCAATCTCAAAAACTGGTAGCCAAGGTGGTGGTTTAGTGGAAAATGATGATGAACATTATGAAATCATAGGCCAAATGAACAGTACTAAAATTTTCATTCATTGAAGCTCAAATCCAGATTACAATACCAAAAATGAGTACAAGGAATTGCCCCAACATTCCTCTCACCAAGGCTTGAGCTATTCAAGCTTCCAAAGGCAAATATGGAGTGAAAATGAGTGATTTTAAGGGGGATTTCGAGTCCACTACATGAGGTGTTGTGTTGTTGTTAAAAAACAGTCTAAGAATGGTCCAAGAAACCTGCAACCTCCCTAGGAGGTTGCTGGGTCGTCTTCCCATGCCACCAAACCAAATCTACCTTAAAACCTACAATACACTAAGCCACCTCTCACCAAATGAGCCCAAACTTCAAAGTGCAGCCCCCTATTAGATTTTTGGCAATCCCAAGGCCCAAACTAGAAACATTTAGTGTCCTAAAGTGCTATAAATGATTGGCTCTTGATTTGGGGTCCAAATGGCAAAAGTCAACTCTAAGGTCAAACATGCTACTTTTGCACACTTCATGCTTTGCGAATGTACAACCCCTTCTCAGATTTTTGGCAATAAAAATGCCCAAACCAGTTACATTTAGTGTCCCAAAGTGCTTCAAATGGTTGGCTCTTGATTTGAGGACCAAATGGCAAAAGTCAACTCTAAGGTCAAACTTGTCACTTTTGCACACTTCATGCTTTACCACCAACTTGACCTTGCTACTATATGAACTTCTAGGCCTTCAAATCTTTAATTAAACCTTGCCTAAGGATAGAGGACATGCACTCAAAAGCTCAAGTGGAAGGATTAGCTTTACCTAGACACTACGTGTACAACTAAGCTAAAATGACAAAAAACATGAAAACTAAGACATTTGCTCAATTGGCCCTAAACCTCAAATTTTGGTATTTGACCACTTCCAACAAGTGTAATTAGGCATTTATAATGATTCCACAAGGTCAAATCACTCAATTTGGAAGAATTTCAAAAAGTCAACTCTAAAATCAACTATGTCACGATTTAAAGGTTAAATGAGTAAAATTTGACTCTTAACACTAGGTTTGGCTAACCTAAGACCCTATGACTCAAAATATGATGCAATCACACTCAAGTGATGTTTAAAAACAATCTACAAACACTAATTCTATGAAAATACGAAAATGTCCATGATAGCCATACCAACATATTCTCTTTTAACTTCCAAGGTAAGAAGATTACACTATTACCTCTTTCATGCAAGGAAGTCAATGAAAACCAAATACAAATGTTGAAAAAGTGAAAGAAGGAGAAGGTGCAAGGGCATGGCAAAGAGGCCAAGAAGACCCCACTCCCTATTTCTATCCACACCCCCCTCTTTTTTTTTCCTCTCTCTCACACACACCCGTGGGACCCACATCCCACTCTCTTTTTCTCTCTCACACACACTCGTGGGACCCACACCCCAATCACTTTTCTTCTCTCTCACACATACACATGTGGGACCCACATCCCACATTTTTTTTCTCATTCACGTAACTCACCTCTCTTCACTCTTTTCTCTCACAACACAATAGACTCTCTCTCACCATTAACCCACTCAACACTAACCATCTATGCACCTTACTTCCCTGCACCCACATCAATCCACGACACACTAACCTCACCAAACCTGCTCACAACGCTAACCTATAATCCCTCTCTTGCACCTCTCAACTCACGTGCACGCTCATTGCACACAAAATCCTCTCACTACACCTCACTCCCTCACGCACTCACTGCACTGACTCACACCTCACAACACTCATTCTCTCACCACATACACCACTAACACTACGAAAATTATATGGACATTGGTTTTGAACTCAAATTTGACATGGCTAACGTGGCATGACATTTTTTATTTACATTAATTTTCGTTTAACGAAAAGAAACCACTGCACGTGCGGTAGTTAGAAATTTCTTTTTGGGAAAAGCAAAGGATGAGGATGTAGAGACAGAGAGACAGAAAGAGAGAAAGTAGAGAGAAGCAAAGAAGTAGTGCTTGATATAGAGAAGCAAAGAAGCACTTGACGGTGGGTTAGAGGACACAACGACCAGTAGAAGTCATCCACAACGACGATTCCACCAGTTTTGGGTTTCAAGTGAAAGGTGTGTTTGGAAGTGTTTGCAGAGAGAATCAAAGAAGCATTGAGTCAAGGGTTTTGGAGATTAGGGCTTGCAGAAATCTTCAACGGGAACACCTCCTCCACACAACAATGAGACAACGGGAACAAACCGTTATTTTGTAAGTATCCTCTATTGTATTACAAAGATTATGGTTGTTCATCGTTGATGGTTTTGATAACCCATTGTTTAGAAGAAAAGGTTAGATTTGTGGTGGCCATAAACTTTGTCATTGGTTAAAAATCTTGGGTCTGTGAACCAAAATATTCAACATAACTTCCCACCTAATTGTTCTTCACTCCCCACTTTTGACCCATTTGTGATTTAATTTTTTTTGTCAAAAATCCATGGCCAACATTGTCTACCCATCATAGAATGTGATGGTGATGGAAATATAATTGTATTATGTTAAGGTTGTTGTGAGGAAATGTAATTAGCAATGAAGATTGATTTTTTTATTAAAATTGGGTGATGAAGACCAAAATACTCATGACAACTCCTCATGTAGGACTTCTTTACTCTCCACTTACCAATAATATTCGTATTTTTTCCATTTTCATATAGGGTCATCGTCAACATTGTAATATCCCTAAGGAATATTACGAATTTTTAATAAATAAAATAGGAAAGAAAATTAAATACCTCATTTAATATAATACCATTTCCCAAAAACACGGGAAATTTCAAAACTTTAATATACATGTAATAAAAACAGGAGTCCATAATTTATAAAACTGAAATAATATTCAAATGGCTCCCAAAAGGTTACATAATTATCTCAAAACCAAAATAATAAACATATATACAAAATCCCATGCTATCCCTCGCTCCGAGTCTAAGCATCTCCTAGCCCACCTGTCAAATCATCTGCTCCTAGATAACGAGTTATCCGATCATCGCCACACATACAGAAAGGGTGAGCTATGCACAATATATAAAAGATACGTGAAATAAATATATCATTCGTCCCAAAAATAACATGAATAATTATTCCATTGTTTTCAAATTACCCAACCATGATCTCATATCCCTTCATGAGTCATATACATGAACTAGGTCTTGGGACTTCACTGTGCTTCCACGAAACTAACCCATTCGTGGTCCAACCCTATGAGCCTATCCCACTCATAGTCCTGTCCTACAGACTCCTCATTTATAGTAAATCATCCAAGCCTTCTCGACTTGGACTCTAGCATGCACGCAATCACGATACTATGGACTCCTCGCCCAATAGTAGCCGATGGGAACATAACAGTTTCTTGCCCAACGTGCGCCCGACACACATGTAATTACCATACTAAGGACTCCTCGCCCACTAGTAGCCGATGGGAACTCAACCAGTTCCATGCCCATCATGTGTCCAACCATCAAGCACATCCCAGACCCCTATTGGACTTAGTCCTTCAAGCCCAAACACCACAAACACAAGCATATAATTCCTGTCCTTTAGGAAATAAAAAACAAACAGTACACAAACACATGACTCTACACCAATCTCGCTTAAGCCGTGTCAGTTCGCTCAAGCTAAAGCCTCGACCTCGCTTAGGCTAGCCCAACTCGCCCGAGCGAGCATGTAACAGTGGTTGTACCTCGTCATCTCGCTTAGGCGAGCTCTTCTCGCCTGAGCGAGACCTCAAGTCGCCCAACACACAAAGATCCTCACCTGGACGAGAATTCCATAAGCAAAATCACCAAGTCTCATCGTGACCTCGCTTAGGCGAGCCATTCTCGCCTAAGCGAGCATACTCGTCGCTTAGAACCCTAAAACCTCTCCCCTGGGCGAAAAGTCGCGCTCAAAACATCCAGGTTTCCTCGCGACCTCGCTTGGGCAAGTGTCTCTCGCCTGAGCGGGAGACTAAGTCGCTCAACCCCGTCCAAGGTCGCCTAGGCGAGAAACGTGAACCAGAACCAAAAACGGGACTCTACAACTCTCGCTTAGGCGAGATGGACTCACTTGGGTGAGACTTGCAGGGTTTCAACTCTGATCACGCACTCTATTCACCCAACGTTGCCCAATTCGCACAACAATTCATACCATTCAATGTAGAAACTATGCATAATCATATAAACATAACTTGAGCAAAAGTTTTGTTTCCAAAACCCAAGTTGAACCACAAACCATCTGTATAGTATAGAAAATACCCACATTCATACACTTAATTGAAAAATCTGTAAAGCAATGGTCACAGCACCCAAACCCCTAATTTCCATCATACATAACTCAAATTTCATGGCATAAACCCATCAGAATTTTATACATATCACAACAATACGAAAAGAATAGGATTTCAGCTCCCCTAACCTAATACTTGATTGAAACTGAGAAGGGAATAGGGATTCCTTGGTTCACCAAATTCTTTGCTTCCACCTCTCTCTTCCAACTCAACCCTTGCACACCCAATTCAGCCTCTCACTCTTCCAAAACGAAAATAATTGCATAAACCCTCCTTTCCACCTCAATTTTGCCTTTTATATGTGTCTTATGATTGGGTTAAAGGGCTGAAACGAATTTAGGCTTTATGGTATGGTTAAGTCTCATTTAATTATCATTATAGGATGATTTCCAGCCCCTCTTAGCTTCCCCTTCTAGGTTTTCTTTTGCCCTCTCATATTCCCTCCAAAACTACACTAAAAACAATAAAGGTCCAATTTCATTCCCAACCAACACTACAAAAAAAATAGTAATTACCGACGGTCATATTCCGTCCGTAAAGCCAAAAATCCGTCGGTAATGTAGTTTTACTGACGGAAATGCGACAGGCAAAATTTCGTCGATAAAAGGCCAGTTTGTAATATTTACCGACGGATGACGTCCGTCGGTAATTACTGACGGCCATCCGTCGATAAGGGTTACCGAAGGAAGATTCCGTCGGTAAATCCTTCGAAAATGATATCATAAAAAAGTTGTCTTGTGCACATTACCAACGGATATATCTATTAGTAAATCCTTCGATAAAATAACACAGGACTGCAGAATCACTTGTACTATATAATTTACCACACCAATTTAACATAATCAGACATGCCAATTCAACACAAGCAGACCTGCCAATTCAGTACAGACCTGCATATTTACAATCAACTCATATAGACTAATTCATACAAGATATCTAATAAGAAACTTCCAAATTCAATATAAACAATCAAACATAAGTTGTGGTACAAAGACAATGTCAAATGTACACTAAGTTTAAACATAAATGTCATAAGTCATAAACTCTAATAATCTACATAGTCATCATCAGAATCAACAGGGTGTTCAGGGTTTGGAATTAGGTTGGGCTGCACTTGGTCGGGCTGCTCAGTGCTTGGTTGGACTGTTGTAGGCTGGGCAGGTGCAGACTGTTGCTGAGACTGTGTTAGGTTGGATACAGCCTGTCGAAGGACTTGTTGGTCAGGAGGCAAAAGTGTCAAGAGTATGTTCATCAACGACTGAAATTGACCTTTCAATTTTGCATAAGCCTGATCATTTTCTTGCAATTGTTGATCAGTTGCTTTTAGTTTTTCATCAGTTTCTTGCAGTCGTTGTTTGAGGAAGGTAACTTCTTCAGCACTGGAGGTGGATGCAGTAGATTGGGGCTTTATGCCACTGCTTCCACCTGCAAGTTGTCCTGTCCCATATATTCTTCCTTTATTCTTACCCTCGACAACCTCAACCCAACACTTTGTCCTAATCGTATCATCTGCAGCAGGATCATCAATGATATCTTGTGATCCACCAGCACATTAGCCTTGTTCAGATCTGACCTGTTAAAGTTATTCTCAAATTGTTCCTATACTAAATAAAATAATGAGAAATTACTTAAATAAGATAAAATTCAAGTTTTCTTATAATAAATTTAAAGTGTTTGCTTACATATGTCCTCCGAGATCTTTCATCAACAAACTGGTCAGTTCCTTTGTGCATATGAGTTTGTTGAAACACCTCATCAATATGAGCAGCTCGTCCTAGCTCCTTTGCCTGTAAGAAAAGAAATACATATACGGAAATTCTAAAAATGATACAATTTCAATAACTTAATTAAGAATGGAGGTTTGTTTACCATACGAATGGCATGTTCATGGGTGGTAATGGAACCCCAAGTGTGTAGGCTTCCACCCTTTTCAGAACCTCGGTTCCTTTGCGCTATAACACACTTATTTTTGTACACAAGAGAATTCCAATGTGCTAGCAAATTATTCCAAACATCATCCCCTAGCCAGTAAGGTCGTTGGCCTGCATTCCGAGCCTCTCTAAACATCTCAGATAGTCTATGAGATGCTTTGCTGTAATAATTTTTATGAATTTCTGCTTCATGCTCAGGTTTCCACTGCACCTTCCTCTATGACAATGAATAAAGTGCAAATCAACAATAATAGTGAAAATACAGTTCAGTGTTAACCTATAGAAGGAATGATAAGAGAATAAGTGTGATGACATGTTACCTTAAAACGTTGCCAGAAATGTTCTTTGTCTTCTGGAGGTATTGCTCCCCACGACGGCCAAGCTGTCATAAATTGTTGCTTAATAGACTGTGTGACGGCCTGGGAAGCAACCCTAGAAGGAAGAAATCGGCATATTCATACGAAAGAACACAAGTTGTAATGAAATAAATTTTTAACTTGATAGAAAGTATTACCCTCGATTAAACGGTTCAATCATGGGTCACTCATGAAAAGGAGTGTAACATCCCTAAGAAATATTACTGATATAAAATAATTAAAATTCGAATTTCATTAAATTCCACATTGATTATGAACTATTTCCCAAAAACACGGGAAATTTTAAAACTTTGACAATTAAAATCCGAAAATCCAGGAATCCATGATTCATAAAAACTAGAATAAAAGTCAACGGCTCTAGCCGGATTTACATAATATTCTAAAAAACAAAACAGTAAACATATACATATGTATCTACAAAATATCCCAAGATAGCCCCCGCTCCGAGTCTACGCATCTCCTGGCCCACCTGTCACATCATCTGCTCCCGAATAACAAGTTATCCGATCATCGCCACACACACACAGATAGGGTGAGCTATGCACAATAAAACATAAACAGATATATATGAAGTAAATATGCTTCCCCACCCAAAACAATATAAGTACAAAACTCATAATTTCCAAAACACCCAACCATGACCTCATAGTCCTTCATGAGTCATATGCATGAACTAGGTCTTGGGACTTCCTTGTGCTCCCACGAAACTGACTCATTCGTGGTCCAACCCTATGAGCCTATCCCGCTCATAGTCCTGCCCTACAGACTCCTCGTCTGTAGTAAAAACATCCAAGTCTCACACTTGGACCCTGACACGCACGCAATCACCATACTATGACTCCTCGCCCAATAGTAGCCGACGGGAACATCACAGTTCCTTGCCCATCGTGCGCCTGACACATGCAATCACCATACAAAGGACTCCTCGCCCATTAGTAGCCGATGGAAACTCAACCAGTTCCATGCCCATCATGTGTCCAACCACCGAGCACATCCCAGACCTCTAATGGACTTAGCCCTTCAAGCCCAAACATCACACCACATGCATATACAATCGATCCTTATGATAAACAACCCAAACACACTCACAAGCACATAGAAACACAATAGTTCACATAAACTCGCTTAGGCTAGGGACCCCTCGCCCAAGCTAGACCCTCAATCTCGCTTAGGCTAGCCCACCTCGCCTGAGCGAGTTTAACTCAACAACCAAAACACCCCATCTCGCTTAGGCGAGATCCTCTCACCTGGGCGAGCCACACGTTCGCCCAAACATCCATTCCCATCTCGCCTGGGCTAAAATACAAGCACAACACCACACAGGACCAAGACATCTCGCTTAGGCGAGGTCATCTCGCCTTGGCGAGACTCAGGTTCGCTCAAACCTTTAAACCCCCTCGCCTGGGCGGAATATCGCGCTCAACACACCTGATCTCGTCACCATCTCGCTTAGGCGAGCCATTCTCGCCTAAGCGAGGTATCACTCGCTCAACATTAAAACAGCTCGCCTAGACGAGCTACAAGTCCTCTAAACCAGAAACGTAGCTCTACAACAATTCTCGCTTAGGCGAGATGGACTCGCTTGGGCGAGACTTGCAGGATTTTGCCTCTGTACACGCTCTCAATTCACCAAAACCAATACCAAAACGATTCAGATACACGATCGACACAATCCAATGGTGCAACAACTCCAGAAGCATGTTTTATACTCATTCAATCCACACAAAATACAAAACCCAATTATTCCCCTCCATTCAATACCAAAACCCTCGTTACCCACCATATTATGCTTTACGAAATTATTGGCACAACATCAATCAATTACACATACAATTCCCAATATCATACATGAATTTCGTGCCAACCAGTAATATATTGAACAACATAGACCCAAAAACTATAACACATGTGAAGCAACTTAATCGCATAACGAAAGCTCCCCTAACCTGGATTGAGTGCTCAATAATTGCGAAGACAGAACCCCCTTTGATTCCAAAACCTTTCTGGCTTCAACCCTTGCACCTCAAAACTCAATTCACTCTCCCAAACCCGTGCTCCTCTCAAAGGCCAATTCCCATGACCTTCCACTCATAAGGCCAAAGCACAACCACTATGCCAAATCCCATTTGGTGATACTCACAAATCAACAATATTTTTTCAACACTAATCACATACTCATACATATCCTTAAAAAAATCAATAACAAAAATAATCACACATAATTGACATACTTAGGACTCGAACCCAAGTCCTCTCACACAACCAAAGTACTCTCAACCACTTGAGCTAGTACTTTTCCACATCACATTAAAGAACAATTAATCCCATAAAGGCGCCTTCTACCCGCATTTATTAATTAATTAATTATTTAATTAATTAATTTTCCCGGATCTTACAAGGAGGGTCAACATCAATTGCATCAGTAGTATCTGAGGTGCCAACAATATTAGGAGAAGGGACTGATGATGGGGAAGGTATAGCAATATTGTGCAAAGCACCAGACAATGAGGGAGAAGGTTGTTGTAGATGAAAGAGGGGGGTGGTATGGGTACCACAGGAGGGGGT
>Ga0214542_1005054_pt1 | contig 25515 bp, 12 predicted proteins | sample CNSS1metaG_FD_160096 | JGI IMG/M metagenome (GOLD analysis project Ga0214542, IMG submission 160096) | Root nodule microbial communities from cowpea collected in UCLA plant growth center, Los Angeles, California, USA - CNSS1 | ecosystem: Host-associated > Plants > Roots > Nodule | place: USA...
TAAATATTACACACACATATATATATATATATATATATATATATATATATATATATATATATATATATATATATATATATATATATATATATATTGTGAATTGACTTTATCTCTAGTTGACGTGAGATTTCCAACAGAATCTTATACATTATTAACAATTTAAATTATTGATACAAAATTAGTTTTTGTTATTTTGAGATATGTGAAAATCCGTGGATTAAGAGATTTATTTATTATATCAAGCAAAAATATCATAAGCAATAATTACAATGCAAAACTCGGTTAAAAGTAAAATTTTTTTAACACTTTGACGCGTTCGTTAGAACAAAAATTAACATGGACTAAGTCTAGTAAGTTCAAGTATTGCAAAATGAATTAAAAATTACAAAGGTAAGAATGTCATTTAGAATTCTTTCATTTTATTATAATATTAAATTAAACAAATAGTTTACGCGGTCAACATGAATTCATATTCTACCCATACTTCGAATTTGATGGACTTGTATACCTACTTTTATTTTATTTTATAATTATGACAAATTACTATTAATAGAATTAGTTACTTAACGACCAAGAGATAAGACGTACCAACTAAGTTGTATCACATCTTTAATATATTATTTGATTGTATATACCTTATAGGTAATTAAAAATAAACTGCTAATAACTTATAAATAAGTTTGTTTTTTTATATGATTAATTAGGTTTATAAGAAGGGGTTTCACCGGATAAATACAACACCAATGAGACTGGAGTCCAATCATATAAGGCCTTAACACCACTCTCAACTAAAAATCTTAAAGCAATGGGTTCATGGGTCTTTATTCTTATATAATGTTCTACTTTCTCATTTCTAACTAAAGTAGGACTTAGACTCACATTTGGATTCTTAACATTATATTTATCTTTTATTAATATATAATAACCTCGTTAAAAAAAAAAAAAAAACCTGTTTCAATATCGTAATCAATTTCTAATATTTGCAACACCTCAATTCAATGGCAAGAGTTCTAACAACTATAGTACACAACTTTATTTTAGGAGATTGAAAATTACCAACCAACAAATTTAACAGTGTAATGTTGACATTTGAGTAGAGATTAAAAATGGTACACACAGTAAAAATTAACACAGATTATCTACAAAACATGGAACAAACTCATGATAGATTGACATAAGAAATTGAATACCCTTAAAGAAACAATTATAGTAAAACACGTCACGTTTAATAAATTATTAAGGAGTATAACTTATCAATGATGTAAGGGATATGCTTTACACTTAGTGGTGAATCCATATCCACCTCCCTGTTAACATCATATTAAAGTAACTTGTTTCCATGTTTTTAAATACTTTTAATTATACTACACCCAATTTTCCGGGCTAATTTTTATAAAAAATGAAACTTTTCGTATTCTTAAATTATTGAATTAGTTGGTATCACTAAAAAGAATAATTATTTACTATAGCAACCAATTTATAAACTAAGAATTATTAGTATCTAAAATAATTTTTAAATGTTAAGAAGTGTGAGTTTAAGTGGTCTATCAAGGAGGTTTTATTTCTAGGAGATATAACACTAATGAGACCTGACTCCAAGTACATAAAACAGTGACACCACACTTAACCCAAAACCTTAAGGCAATGGATTTATAAGTATTTATCCTTATATAGTGCTCAACTTTTTCATTTTTAACCTATGTGAAACTTAGACTCACACCTGAATTCCTAACAGTTAGTGTAATGACTAATTACTTTTTATTTTTTTAAAAAGATTAGAGAAAAGCATGAGCATAAATAATGGGAATGAATGTTGGAGAAAGCATTTGTCCCTCTAAACTAAGCACATAATCCAACAAGAAACACTACAGATAGATTTTGGTGTGAAGAATGGTGTGAGTGGGAATAGCTTGGCATTGTTTTGCTGGGTATGCCACTTAACCACCATGCACGAACCACTCATGCATGGTAAGATAAGAGTAGACCAGTTTTTGTGACCATTGAAGTTACGGGACCATACATGCACGCAAGTGGCTTCACCACTGTATTCTCCATGTCCAGAAAAAGGGAACCAAATAGGGTCAAATAAACTAGCATCGGTTTCTTCCTTTTTCTTTTAGAACATACCAGATTAAAGGATTAATTTGGCACCACAGTCTGTTAGATAATCTCCTTAATAATTACTCATTCATATTTCTCAAAATTATGTAAAACACAGCCTGTGATGACCTTATCAATATGATTGGAGATTGTCATTTTGTGTTTTATGAAGTTTTTTTTTCAACAATTATTTATATATATATATATATATATATATATATATCGTGCTTACGATATTTATAGATAGAATGTCAAAATGAAGATCTTTTTGTATTTGAGGTCTATTTAAAGTGAAATTTGTACAAATAAATTCGTTCATTTTTTTTACGAAAAAAGGTTAAAAATTGTTAAAATAGAAGACAATATTATATGTGAAGTCGTCTTCCATGTCAGTTTCATTAAACAGGTAATATTTCTGGGAATACTATGTGAAAAATGGTGTGATGAAGAATGTTTTGTTGTTTATTATTTGTTTTATCGAAATAATAATATTGCGTCTGTGCGGGCTGTTCAACGATTATGAGATGACAAACAAAGTTGGATGGATCGGGATTCACAAATCAAATCTTCATTCTTTTTATTAGTTTAAAACAAAAAGGAAACAAAAGTATTCCCTTTATTTATTCCATTCCTCCTCCTACACACTAAAATTATCAGCATCTCACAACTTTCTTTCTTGATGATAAGAATATATTTCATGGATTTCATGATGAGACACGAAGTTTCCTGCTTCCACTACGCATGCATGCACATGCATGCATGCTTCCATGTATGTGTGTCAGCTGTTCATGCTGCATACATGTAATTTAATACAATATATCACCAACACCAAAATATGTTTGCACCCCACATATGGATATACTCATAAACATGCATGCGCAAACCACTTATCCAAAACAGTTTCTCAATCATTATTCATTACTAATAAATTAATTGCAATTACTCATAAATTCTTCTCTATGTACATTTTAATAACCCAATAATTTGCATCACAAAAACATATATTTTTACGGATTTTAGTTCTTTCTTTTCAAAAAAAAAAATCCAAATTTTACATTCTTTAAAAGAAGATAGAACAAATTTAAGTTACCCTTTTTAGTCAACCAAGTCTCACCCTTGGTTGTGTCTCTCTAACTAATGTCTTTTTTTTTTTCTTTTCTTGTTCAATATCGACAATTCCTTTGGCTTGTGCTTGTCCAATATCAATGTGTTCTGAAGCATAGCCCGTGGAACCAGGGCGCACCAAAAGCAAAGATAATATATATACAAAAACTATAAAAGAAAGACAGGGATATTATGACTTTCAATTTTTGATTCTTATTATTTACTTTCTGACGTAATTTAGTGTAAATAATTGATTAATACATCATCACTATTTAAAAAAAAGAAAATTAATAACTCACGTTAAGTTAATAAAAAATAAACGATAAGAGTTAAAATATAATTTTTCTTAAAAAAATAAACTCTTTCCCTACTCAAAGTAAAGAAGGACCGTTGAATGTGTATATAAAATAGAAATGAATAAGATGACATATGTGGTAGATTAGATTATGTTCACACACATTGAACGGTTAATATGTAAGTAGGTGTACGAAAAAATGATTCACATACAATTTGGATTCAGAAGTTGAAAGGTATAGCTTAAGCTTCTTTTTTGCTTTTCTTCACTTTGCACCCACACGTGATGAAGTGGCCCCACATGTCCCAGAAGTGTCGCGCATGCACACGTGTGTTCTTTCTTACCTTCACCGATCCCATTGAGATCCTCCCTCTCTAACCAAAAGCAAACAACACACAAATATCAATATAATAATAATAATAATATTATGACATGATGCACACATTCATCACTCATTCTCATCCATACACGCCAACTTCCATTATTCAAAACTCTCATGTGTATCGCTGCATATATCTTTCAACATGTACATACGTGGTTAACGATTATGATTAGTTTTGATGTACAATTTTACGCTCACACCACATGTATGAACCATATTGATTTAGTTTAAATAGATTGTTATGTGAATGGGTTTACATGCATTAATGGGTTTAAAGGGTAGTGTGTAGGGGTCCTTCCCCTTTGATTAGTGTTGCTCCCCTTCTGCCTGGCAAGAAACACCACTCTGGTGCTGACACTTGTGTGAGATTCCCACGTGTGCCACTATCACCATGTTTGGTGCTGCAAGTGCCTTATTTGATTTTGACAGACAATATCTATATACGAGTTTAAGTTTTGTATTATTATTATGCGTTCGATCGCTCCGAACCATCGTATACCGTCGTAGAGTTATGTACATTTTTTTTGGTACTGTTTGTTAGTTTTGTTTTGAATTAGGAAAGTGAAAGCGGCAAGGTTTTTGAAGAGGTGAAGTGTAGCAGCTTTAATAAAAGAAAGTAAAAGGGAAAATACAAGGGGATGGTGGATTTGGATGTGAGAGACACTGTGTTTGTCTATACGGAAAATAGAAAAAAGAGAAAGTGAACAAAATTTTGGTGATCCCAAGAAGATTGCTTCTCTTGAAATACTTAATTCTTTGCAGCTTTAATTTTCTCTTTGTAAAGACAGAGACTTGTGTGGGAGAGGGTCTATAGGAGTATGCCAGATATCACAGATTCTCTTCTGGTTTTCAAAATTAATTATCACATACTTTCTTTCACACCCCAAATATATTAATTTCTGCTACAATACTTAAAAAAAGAAGAAGAATATACTTACTATTTCCCCCATTTTTCTTAGCTTCTTTTTTGTGATGGAATGTTCCATTTCTTTAATTTGAAAGAAAATCTGGTATAATATATAGAAGTGTTGGGAATTGAGCTTATGTGATTGTTATATACATCAGGCCTTACTGCACTTCAATAAAGTTGGGATTTGGAATCTCTAGATTATACATTACTTAATGCTCAATCATTTGGTGTCCCATACTATGGAGATAACACAAGAGATTTTATATTAATTTAGCCCAAAATCTAGGTTGTTTATACAAAGCAACACTATTCTCTGCATGGCCACACTGTATTTCAAGAAAATAATACTAATATTCAACCCCTTTTTTTATCAATAAAGATCGGTTCTCATTTTAGTTGGCCTTCATCAATTCCTATAAAGCAAGACCAGTTTACATTTTCTGGTTAATCTGTTGTTTGTTCATAATAATATGTAGTTTTATCATTAAATTTTTCTGATGTGATTTATAATAAGTTTGATTTCATTTTAATCTTTTATAACTTTTAAAAATAGAAACAAAAAGTTAGAATGTTCACTCTATCACAGTTTTATTTCGTTTTTAGTGGATGAAAGAAATGGATATTTAAATTATTTTAGATCTCGATTTCTATTGCACTCAATAATCTTATTTAAAATTAAATCTTAAGACGATTTAAATATTTCTTTTTTCTTGCACCCTTTAAAACACTTTTTAAATTCAAAATTGCTACAAAAAATTGAAAATAATGTAATTTAATAAAAATAATAATATTATTTCAATATCTCTCCTTTATATATGATCAAAATATATAAAAAACATCCTTTTTATTTTAAAATATTTTATCCACTCTCTCATCTTCTTTACCAAATTAACAATTTAATTTCTCCTCTTTTGATCTTCATCCATCATCCTATCAAACAAAATTAATGCACGTAGCTTCTGATGATAATGATGGCACAACTATAAATCAAGCGGTTAACTTCAACACGACAAGACATCTTCCTGAGTCGACAATAACATGGTTATTATTGTGCAGTTGCTCAGTATGCTTCAGACATCAGAATCTTGAAAATTGTTGAAAGCTAGAATCTGCAGTCTATGATGTTCTTCTAGTTTTCTAATTCAACACACAAAAATAAATATATGTTTATAATTCAAATAATTTGGCATAAATTGAAATAGCAAGAATCATGGTTTCATGGATATTGAATTGCTCTGCATGCAGTTCACATAGATCTTTGTATCAGATATATCCATAACGTGTTCCTCGTCCAACCATTGAAGAATAATTATTGTCCCAAGTTAGCGTAAAAAGTTGATGTGTCACTTTTCACCGCAGAGGATATGAAAGTTGAAGTTTGGTTGAGGTTATGAACTGTGTCTTTCATGTTAGTACATCCATTTTATCTTTTATATTAAAGACAAAACAGACTTTGTTACATCTTGAGAACAAGTAAAATTATCATGTAACATCGTACATTAGTTAATTACGGTTGTATATATGAACTGATTCTAAGGTATTCTCGTTATTTACAATCTGCATTTTTGTCAGTTTTTTACTCTTTCGTTTGTTCTTTTCCGTTTGGTCTTTTTCCATCTGTAAAATTTGGCAAAAGTAAAAGAGAAAGCAAAAAGGAAAGGACAAGACAATGTTTCAATTCGTACGTTACTCCTTCGAATAATTAAAGGTCTCAACTTAAAAAATATTTTATCTATTTAATCTATATACGAAGCATTAATAAAGTGAGGGTTAATTTCATATATATAGTTTAATATCCTATGGCTACTGCTCGGTTGGTTCGTGGTTTTGGTTTATAATTAACTTAATTTTCTTATTACAGTAACAAAATATTGCTAAACTCAACTAAAGAAATATAATATATATATATATATATATATATATATATATATATATATATATATATATATATATATATATATATATATTTAGATAAGTTTCCCTTTCACTTTAATAAATAAAAAACTTTTTATAAACTAAAAATTAAAATAATGTATTGTAGTTTTACTCATATTAGTTTTTTTTTTTTTCAAATTGATTTCTAATATATGTATAAACAAGCTTTAGTTTATGAAGGAATTTATTAACTTTTTTACTTTAATTATAATATCTTAGAAGTAGTTATACAAAAGTTCACTCAAACAAACTTGAAGAAAAACTTAACAACTCGTGTATAACTTCTTCTTTTTTATTGTTAATATTACAAGAAAATGCATAATTTTGCTGGTAGTCAAAACTTGATAGTTAATGTTAGTGACCAATTCAAATATCAATTCAGAACTTAATATAATTTTTTATTCATAATACATTCTATTTTAGATACCAATAATATTTAGTTTATAAATTGATATTGCTCAATATAGTGATTAATTATGTTTTATTTCTAAAATTAATTGCTATTTAAATTTTTTTTGTAATGTAATTAATAATTAATAATTAATATATTAATATGCTTTTAAAATTAATTATTATAAAATTCAATTGATTTATGTATATGCCATTTGTGATTCGACATATTAGTATTATTTTTTTACACTATCCATGCATGTATTATTCAAATATAACTCACGAAAATTAAACTAAATAATAAGAAGTCTAAATTGTTTACTTGAAAATCTAGATCCACATACGAAATTATCAAAATATTGTCATCATGCTCAGATTTGATCAAATGTTAGTTTTTTTTTTTTTTCCTTTTAAAGTTTGAGTTGTTTCTAGTTTTTCGTGGCCTAAGTGGGATGCCAAGTCACTCATATTAAAATGAAGCATAAAAACAACCATAAATCTTTTTGAATAGTTATGTTCATGATATATATTATATATCCATACTTTTTGTGATGAAACATTATGAAGTTTGATCATTCTTGACCTAATTAAATAAGACTCTAAAATTGGAAATTTCCGAAGAGGAAAAACACTTCATTCAAGACTGAGTGGTGAAGAGGAATGCTATAAATGAAAAAAAGAAAAAGAAACGATTTTCATATATGTTTCAACAAGAAAGCAAAGGAAGGCTAAAAAAAGGAAGAAGAAAGCAAAGGAATATAGGCTTTAGATAACTTCTTATAATATTGGGCACTTCAATTATGAGTTTGGCTGTTTTCCTTAAAATACAATCTTAATTTGTACCTCTATCTTAACTCTATATTATATAATTTTCTTGTAACATCAACTTGCCTTCACAACTCATCACAAACATTTAAAAGTAAACATCAAGAATAAACCACAATTCATTTCTTTTTCACAGCTGTTAGATCCTTACCTAGAATATGTGATTTTCATCATCATCTTATAGAGTTCATATATAGGTAGACACCTTGGACAAGAAATTTTGGTAACTTGTATAATTTTGAAAGTAAGAAGGAAAGTTATACAATTTGTTGAAAACTCACATGAGTTAAGTCTTAAACTTGGTAAAAATGAAAAAGTTGAAGAATTTATAATAAAAGAAACTCACACCTACCGTTTTAAGAATTCTTTATTAAAACTAGTTTCAAATCACATTACATAATCTCTCACTAGTGAATTCCTTCAAAAAGAAAAAATCAATCTAGACTAATGTCATATACATGAAAATTTTCTCAATGACAAAACTCCTGTATATGAATAATAATCGGATTTTTAACAAAATGGGAGTTAATTTTTTTTATATTACTGATTAAGATCCACTCTTAAAAAAATTACATATAGGATTAAGTGTACGACTTCATTTTGAAGAAGTCATAGATGAAATGCACGACTTCAGATGAAGTCATATAAGTCATTGGAGACTTCAATCTGAAGTCGTATATATCATTAGCGACTCCGGTACAACATTCATTCCATTTATTTCAAGATAAAGACGTACAAGTAAAACACGACTTATTCCTATTTATAAAGTTTTTTAAAGTCGACCCAATATCAGTAATATATAAAAAAAAAAAAATTAACTCCCTTTTTGTTAAAAACCCAAAATAATCCATGAAGAATATTGATAGTGACATGTTATAATATTTATATGGAGAATCCGTGAATGTCTGCTATTAGGCTATTGGCATTAGCTTGCCTAACCAATACCCACCACAAAATGTGTGTGTTGGTATATCTTGTGTCCTTTGAAAGAATCTGTGAAACCTAAGTTTGATGAAGCTTGGCCAAACAAATAAGCAGCTTTAATGGGAAAAGAGGCAAATTATTTTCTCCATGGTGAAACAGGCATGCTACCTTACAATTCAATTAAATAGCTTTCTTCTTCTAGCTTTTAATGTATGTATGTGTCATTCTGATATCGATAAACACACCTACTCATGTGTGTATAAGAAGATCCACAATTAATACCAGATAGCAGTCGTGGAAAAATCACTACCTATTCTACTTAACATGCACTGTTCATGTAGCCATCAACTATTCATGTGGACCACTGTATCATCTTATATTCTACTCTCTCTCACACTTCTCATAAAATACATATAGACTATGTAAGTTTAGGTTTAACTACGAGTCCTACATCGACTAGAAATAAGATCGATTCATACTATATAAGTGGATGCAAATCTCACCTTATAAATTGATTTTGTAAAGTTGAGTTAGACTTAAAACTCATTTTTAACATGATATCATAATCTATTTTAACCGATTCACTAATTCATAATATATTACATGAAGTACAAACTTCACCTTACATACTAGTTTCCTATAAGATCAATTACAAATTAAATTAAATTATTGAAAGATAACTGATAAGCTTTGACAAAGTGGTAACTACCTGTGCAATTTCGTTTTTCATGATGCAGCAGAAGATGAATCACATGCATGCACCAGAGCTTTCTGTAAGCAAAGTGGTTAAATATTTGTAGTTAGTGAGTGCAGTAAATTCCTAAACGTGGGCCATTCTCAAATCATTGATTATTGGTGGTTCCATCAAATCATTTGAAAGCACTTCCAAAATAGTCAAACTCCATTCCCTGCACTGCACACATATTACTCTCACACAGTGAAAGTGTGCTTAATTCATCCGCAAGCATTTGCATCCTTTATAAACTAATATTATGATGCACTGTACGTAGAGTACTATATTTCTAATCATTTTCTGACATGCACACATTTGAGAGAGCGACACTCGATAAGTTAAAAACAGGTAATTATGGCTTATACATTCACCTCTATAAGAGATTAGAAAGTTTTACTGTATCATAAATATGTATAAATCTTTATAAAATTGACATATATTTAAAGTTAATTCTTTAATATACATGTTAAGAATCTAAGTGTGAGTCTTAAGTCCCATATTACTTAGAAATGAAAAAATAGAGCACTGTATAAGGATAAAGACTCATAAATCTTTTATTTTAAGATTTTATATTGAAAGTAGAGTTAATGTTTTATGTAATTAAACTCAAGTCTTATTGATGTTTGTTCTCTCCGGTAAAACTTCCTCTTTAAACCTAAATGGTATAAAGAGTGTTTGATTTGAAATTCTAACAAGATTTGTGAATTAAAAATATAAAAAATTGAGTTGTGAAATCTGATTATTTTGTGTTCTACTATGACCTGGTCTAGGAAGACCTAGCTAAGGGATAAGAGTCCTAAGTTGAAATAGATGGGGGAAGAATTAGACCTAGGTAGGTTAACATGATGGTAAATAGTGTGACAAAGACAGGTTGTTGAAGCCCCCATTTGAAGGAAATTTGATTGCCAGCAATGGCTGCTACGTATTTCAACTACCTAAACAAGTCTATGGAGTACCTACTCCCTCAAAGAAGAATTTGATGAACTTGTTCTTCATCAAGGTTGACTATCTGAGAATTGACAAACACTAATTGAAGGAAAAAAGAAAAGAAAAGAAAGAGGATTTGATTCAGTTGAGATGAATGCATTTTCAAAGATGTGTTCTTAATCTCTACTCCCAAAGCCACTATACAAACATTAGTATTCGGTGTGTTTACTGTTGGAAACAATAAAACCAAATTAAAAATCTATTTGGGGTATCAAAATTCCACATTTCTGGGAGGTACATAGTTCATGGGATGAAGCTAAATCAGTGATGTTTTCGGTTTGATTATTTCTCACTTTTGATTTCAATTTATCAATGAAAAGAAATCACCCGCATACAAATTTTGAATTAAACAGTGTTACTCATCAACTAAATATCACTTCAGTGTTCCTGTGGAATTTGACTTCATTGAATAGATGGGGATGGATTTGGAGAAAATTTTAACTCAAAAGTTTCTTCGATTTTATCTTATGAAAGAAATCAACACAACGCAAAACAACATTCAATAACTATGGCTCATTAGAAAGAAAAAAAAAAAAAACTATTATTATACACTAATTTTAGATGTAATTATCTCTTGCACCTCTAACGCAAAAACTGGGTTAGAATACCAATTTGACCTTTTTTTTTAATTTTTTTGTATTGTTGATTTATTGTATTTTTAAAATACACTGATTTTTTAATATTTTAAAAAATATTAAAAAGTATTTAAAATATTAATAGAGTGTGTTTTTAATGCTGAACCGGCACCCAAAAATCTAACTTAGGTAGAGAACGCAAAAAAACTAAGATGTTATTTGATAGTGTGACGTTCAAACTAACCCCACCTCCCAAAGATGTACATTCAAGTTCATAAAATAAAGTTGAATTGTGAATAGCGTTTTGCTTATAAATTCTTCCTTATTTCAATTCCATTATATCTACATATTATTTCAATAGTGAACCCTATTATTCCATTGACTTTCCACATTTATTTCACAAGTTTTTTTTTTCATTTGGAAGTGTCTTAGCCCATGGGCCTAAAAACACAAGAAAGCCCAATTTACAAAAGAGTAGAAAGCGTATCCCAAGGTGTTATTCGCGTGGAAAATAATGAATAGCGATTTGAAATGAACAATTGTCGGCAATAATTAATTGAAATATTGTGAAAATTAATAAATCAAATCAATCAATATTAAACATCATTGATTGATACAATTAAGTTAGTGGAATTCCAAGACCATAATCACAACCTTGTAATGCAAAGCACAAAATCCTCTTATCTTTGAACTTTTGAAGATATAAAGCAAAGTTCATATAGATATAACATAGATGCTAATTGTCTCAAATTGTACCTCATCAACCAATACTTAAACCGAGCACACACAAGTTGAATTTTGAAGATAAAAGCAACCATTATGCTTCCTTTTTTTAAAATAAAATATATATATATTTATAAAACTTTGGAAAAGTTAGCATTTGCTTCATTAATGGTTTCACTCTCATGGCTAAGTGGTAGGGTTTCACTTTGTTTACTCTGAAATTGTTTTTGTCAAAAGGTCTATGTTGCGTAGAATATTTGAAGATCTTATTTCTAAATATTTTAGGGTTTATACCATTTCATGAATCTCAATTTTTCTCATTGTTATAATATCAACTTCATTGTCAAATAGCAATAACATAAAGTGAGGGACTTAAGTGTAGAGCCGCAATGTGTAGGGATCAAAGATCATGACCTAACATGGAATCATTCTCTTGTCAACTTCTTCAATGCCAATTCATACGTTTGATCTTATTATTTTAAAATAAATTTACTCAAACGTTTTTTTTTTCTCTTTTTTCAACTGTCTAATTATTGTACTTTTCTTCACTACTACTTTTTTTTTTCTTTCCTATTTTATGACAACGTTTTCCATTTTCCCATTTTGTCATATTGTTATTTTGACTTTTTCTCTTTGGCAACGCTTTCGATATATTATTATGTGATGGACTTGACTACACTAAAGTGAGAAGTATTACTTAAAGAATACGGTACAATATGAACCATTAATTTTAAAATCACCTGTTTAAAATTATAATTAGATTAAATGTGTATTTAAATAAATTTAAAACTAATCACAATCACGATAATTGTAAATCTTGTGAGTTTTTTTTTTCTTTATTTTTTCTGAATTAATAGCTAATTATTGTGGAATTTTCTGAATTATGGACTGGAATGTTATTGGAGTGGGGCCGTTCTTCATGGACCTTCATTTTTTATATTTTTATTTTGTCTTTTTCAGATTTTTAAATCCTAAACTCATTTTTTAATTTCTGAATTATGTAATTTAGAAGCTTTTCAAATTGTACGATCCTAGACCGTGTAATTTGAAAGTTTTTCTTAAAGAAAAAATAATTTTTGAATTACATAATTTAAAAATTATTTTTTCTTCCAAATTATACAATCAAGGAATAAAAAAATCTGAATTGTACAGTCCAAAAAGAACAAAATAGGACAAAAAAATTAAACCGGTTGAGGAAAATATCTATGGAGGTGCAGAAAGAAATTGTCTGGAGCTGGTTAGGTTCTATGTTTGACAAGAGATAACTTCTAGACTTACAAGTGAATTCTATTTTTCTTCTTGGACCCTATACTTTTATTCTTGCACCCCCGTATGTTTCGAAATTATAATTTTTCTGTTATCTTATTTTAACATATCCATAATGATGAAATATTATTCCAGATTACACCTTTCGGCATATATTATTTTACGGAATGTTTTATTTAAAATTATGCAAATAAAGCTAATTTTATTCTAAAATGTTTTTAGGGTTAAAGTCGCTATTCGAAAATAAAATTACTGTATAAATATTGCGAAACGCCTCTCTAACATTGTATTTATTTCTAAAATACATTTAATGTATAATGTACTTTTGAGATGGAGAAAGAAAATACCATGAAACAGTTTTATTGGACCTTCATTTTAGGCCCATAAATGGTCCGGCTTCAGAAGCCCAAACGAAAAAACTTGTGCGGGAGAAAAAGGAAAAGTTTACTGAAGCAAACATATTTATATTTATTTATATAGTTTATACAAAATTGAGAGCGAGCATAGAAGGTAGAAGGTGTTATCGATTTTGTGTGAGGCAAAACACAAGACACTGAGGAAAAGGTCTCTTAGTTCGAACCAACATGAGTTTTCTGTTCGGCAATAGAAAAACTCCCGCAGGTACTTCTTTTCTTTGGTTGTTTGCTAACTTTTGTTCTTTTATCAATGGGTGTGTCGTTTTTGTGATTACTTTGATTGAATAGAGCAATTTTTGTTTGCATTCCCAGTGTTAAAAGATTGTGTCTTTAACTTGAATTGGGAATTGGGTTGGTTTATTATTTGTGTCAGAGCTTTTGAGGGAGAACAAAAGGATGCTGGACAAGTCCATTAGAGAAATAGAAAGGGAAAGACAAGGCTTGCAGAATCAAGAAAAGAAATTGATTGTCGAGATTAAGAAGAATGCCAAACAAGGACAGATGGTATCATTTATTCATTCTGTGTTTCATTGGTGTTTTACATTCTTATGTTGTTTTTGTCTGAGGAGGAGTTTGTAGCTTTTAAGGATTGTGATTTAGTGTACTGGGGTGGGTGGTGTCTAGGGTTGAGTTTACTTGATTAGGTATATAATGAGATAGATTTTGGTTATTGTTCAGAATTAAAACAGTTTTTTGGGGTTGGCTTGAATTTGGTAGGGGGCAGTGAGAGTGATGGCCAAGGATCTCATCAGGACTCGCCATCAGATTGAAAAATTTTACAAGCTCAAATCGCAACTTCAGGGTGTTTCTTTGAGAATTCAGGTTTGTTTTTGTGCGTTTTTATTGTTAAATTGTGGAACTTGAAAGTTTCTTCATGCTCAATCTGCTTTACTGGAAACTAGCAGATAAGTTAAAGTTGTATGTATGGTTAGCATTGTGTTAACTTGCACATTCTGAGCTTCATGGGAAATAATAAGAAACAAATGTTAAGTGGATATGTTGCAGCAACTGTTTATAATTGTAGTTGTCAAGTGATGAATTGATGTTGTTATGGCAATAATTTGTTTTGGAGGATTCCCAAAATTCACAATGTAGATGGTCTGATGATGCACAAGACCACGGTACATCCATGGTCGTGTTTGTAGCCACCGTGTTTTATGTTTTTCAATTTAATTTAATTCAACTTACCTTAATAAAATGTTAGGGTATGTTTTGAAACTAGAAGACAAGTTCTGTGTGGGGCTTGTACTGAATGTTGTTGCGCTTTCGTTTCTCTCTCAGCTAATTCTTTCGTGCTAATCCCAGATATAAGACTTTATACTTAAAGATGATTTATTCATAACCTTGGATTAAGATGGATTACAGCAACCCACTTAATCTACCCTAATCCAGTTAACAGTTCCATGTGCTGACTCTCTGGACTACACTTGACAATTAGAAGCTGAGGAGGTCAATAAACCTTTCTCTCTCCAACTTATTAGGTTATGCTTCCAACTTATCAGAACTGAATCACAAACCAAAATAGTTTTGGCTTCATCTACTTTTACGCCAGCAATCAAATACTAATCAAGTTCAGACACTAAAATCCATTCAATTATGTATTAGTAGTGATTTTATTATTTAGTGTTTGAAAAGGACTCTGATATCAATTTCAGATGCTAAAATCCACTCAAGCAATGGGGGAGGCCATGAAAGGAGTTACTAAAGCAATGGGTCAAATGAATAGGCAGATGAATTTGCCTTCGTTACAGAAGATAATGCAAGAATTTGAAAGGCAGAATGAGAAGATGGAACTGGTTTCTGAGGTAATGGGAGATGCAATTGACGATGCTTTGGAAGGTGATGAAGAGGAGGAAGAGACAGAAGATCTTGTTAATCAGGTTCTTGATGAGATCGGAATTGATATCAACTCTAAGGTAAGTAGTTATCAGAAAATAGCTAATTATAGATGAGCAGGTTAATGACAATGATGATATATATTTCATTTGTCCTACATGCAGCTTTTGAATGCACCTGCATCAACCTCTGTCACTGCACCAGCGGCAAATAACAGGGTTGCTCAAGCTGAATCAACAGGCCATGAAGACAGTGGAATAGATGACGATCTACAGGCTAGGTTAAATAACCTGAGAAAAATGTGAAGAGTCCAAGGGGAAGGTCTTCACAGAACCATTGAAAATAATGATTGTATATGAAATTAGGATGTGTTTTATTCTGATTTTACCATCATGTCTGAAGCTAACATATATATGTAAAGAGTAAAGAGTAATATCACAAGTTGAATTTCATGAATACATACACAAGTTTCAAATTATGGTTTTGAACGGTATCCATTAGTGGGGATTGTAATGATTCAGGAGTTGACAATGACCATGATCATGTGATCATTTTCTTCCAAAGACATTCTACTGTTTAGGGAACTCACTTTATCAATCTGAGTGCGGCACAGTGGACAACCTGAATGAGAGCCAAGCCACTTGTCAATGCAAAAGGTGTGGAAGATGTGCTTGCAAGTGTGAAGCTTCCGTACACTTTCTTCTTCTTCAAAACTTGTCAAACAGATAACACATTCAGTCTGGTTTGTGCCTTCTGCAGCCTTGTAATGGAAGGTAATCGAATGAGACTCCAAACTCTTGCAAGGAGAGAATTTGTCATCAAAAGATAAGCCTGTTGTAGGAAGGGATCGTATGTGATTGGTATCCAAGCACCATCCAAGCATGATGAAAGTGAAGAACGTGAAAGAAATTGCCAGTGTTCCAAATATCAGAAACCAAGGATAGAGATCCATTTCCTCTTATGGCATTAATTTTCCAGAAGGATAAATGGTGAAATGGGTGTGTGGTTACATTGTTATAGAGCCGTGTCATGATATGGTTGACGATAACTATGAACACAACAACCACCAATTCGATCTCAACAAGGTTGTAGCACATAAAACGACAACTTCTGATATATACATACTTCTGAAGGAATAAAACAAGAGTTTTCATTGTCCTTTGAGTAAATGAATAGAACTAGAATTTTGTGACTGATTAGCATAAACTAGTTTTGTTGTTTCAAGTAAAGAAACATTTGATCTATGAAGGATCTTATGGCGGCTTTCGGCGCAGGAATCCTTGTTCATTGAGAGGACTTCTTCTGAATAAATTGGCCTTGCAAGTGTTAGAAGAAGTATTAGAAGATATAAATTTGTTCTTTTATTCATTTTATGATTAAGGCAAATACGGGTTTTCTCATCAGTTTCATGGTCTACATAGCTTACTCATGTTCTAAGTTTTACTAGGGCGAGAGAGTAGGTATCCCTTAAAGAAATTATTATTATTTTTTTTAATTTTTATCTCGTATAAATTCTGGAGTTTAGGGGCCAGTTTACGTTAAATGTATTGGTAATTAGTTTCTGAAAAAAAAATACAATTAATCACCTTTTATTAGAATTTTTCATGATTACATTTTTTTCGATTTAAATATGAGACTTTGTTTAAGCATTTTGAACCCTATTTCAATCAATTAACTATTGGGAAAGTTGTTATATTCATGTAAACTAAAAAAGAAAATTGTTTTATTCATTGTTACGTAAAATGCGTTATTTCTATTCAATAAAGACAAAAACTATATTATGACTTTTAAAGCATAAATATGACTTTCAAAATCGTTTGCGTTGTAAACAAGTTAAAAAATTGTGAATATAAGTTTAAAGTGGTGATTACATAATTAATATCTATTGTATGAAAGTTTGAATTTGTACTTAGGAATTAATTACGCCCCTAATATATAATTTTTTCTTTTGTAATTTTTTAAAAATTAAATATATTTAGTTTCTAAATTTTGATGTCAATTTAAAATTTCTTTATCTCCCATACTTTAATACACTTTAGATCTAATAAATAAACATAGTTTTTTTTTTTTATCAAAGTGCGTTTAGAATAATGTGTAAAAAAATTTTAATACTATTAGATTAAAAATTTATATTCATTTATTTTTAAAATTTAAAATTAAAATATATCAAAATTTATGACGAATTTCAATTTAACGTCTTTTAATTTAATATAGTCATGGATTTTTCATGAAAATATTATACTTTGATACTAACTTTATGCATATAGGAATTATGTTTTTTTTTTATTATTAAAGTTGAAGTACACATTTTAGCTAAAAATTAAAAATTATAAAAAGTTAATGAACTAGAATAAAAAGCTGTAAAAATGTATTGTATAAAAAACATACTCTATCTTGAAATATTCAAATTTTACTATTTGAAAAATCAAATTTAATTGTTTACATCAGAGTAGTTATAGAAACATAATCAAGTGCTATTCATCATCCAAATCAAACATGTTCCAATCAAATCTAAATGTCAGCTTTTAATTATATATTAAACTCGATTTGTCTTGACTCAATTACCGACCCTAACCACATGCTGGTCCTAAGAGCATCAATTTAAGACTGGGTCAGCAGCAGCATGGTGTATGAAGCTACTTATCAAATGACATTCTAGAGCCATTTTTTTTTCTATCGTGATTCAGCATTGCAGAGAGAGCATACAGACCCTAGTAGAGGCAGGGTTAGGGTTTATGAATTTCAATTTGTAATTAACCAAACCTATTTTCAGATTTGGTGCTCTCAGGACTTACATCTTACAAAGAGGTATCATCGAGGAGAACAAATATTAATGAGACCTGAGTCCAATAACATAAAGTATTGATATCACTTTCAACTCAAAATTTTAAGACAATGAGTTTATAGGTCTTTATCTTTATACACTGCTCTAATTTCTCATTTCTAATCAATGTGAGACTTGAACTCACACTTAGATCCCTAACTTGTACAACTTTAAATAGATTTTTCTTACAATTATCCATCCACAGTACTAATTGTTTTCTCTCACCACAATCTAATTGAATACATATAATCCATATTTGGTGAAACTTTCCGTGATTAATATATCCCCTTTTCTAAGACGAAAATGAGAATGAAGACTTCTGTTACCAAATATAGCAGAGGCACGTGGAGGGAGACATCACCATTGTGACATAGATGTTAAATAAAAACACTTTCTAACGTATTCTTTTCATTTCATTGTTAATTAAACATACCATGATGTAATGAAACGTGGAGTTTGAGACATTCTCTTTGTTCACAAAATCAAACTTAAATATCTGGTTTTTATGCATGGGTAAGCTTTACACATCTACAACTCCTCACTAGATAAACAAGTTATTGATACAAGGCTAAAAATATGATACAAAATGGGTGAATTCTCCACATTATGTGTAGAAAACTGCGAAGCGTCACATTCCTACAACATGTTGAATTATATATCATTGAATTGACTATTACAGCACGCGGTTGTTTAGTTTAAATTGCCACAAAATTTCGTAGGCGTGTGGAGACTTCACTGTGTGTGAGAACAGAAGACCAACGCAGAGGGAGTCAACTCCTGTCTTGTGATGTCTGTCTTCTTAAATGCACCCAAAAACTCTTGCTGAATCCATCCTAAGGAAACTCTTTCAACTACTCTTCCCTCAAAGGAACCTACAAAATCTTCATCTGATTACTGAAATTTCAGAAATAGTCTTTCCAGGTCAGTCATAATGAGGTTGTTTAATCCACTCTTTTTTTTCTTAATTTCGCCCCCTTTTGTGTTTAATCCACAGTTTTAGACAAACTCACTATCTTAATATATATATTGTGTGTGTGTGTGTGTATATATATGGCAGAAAAACTAGGAGTGTCCTTTTAAGAATCTCAGCATTCATCAATGTTCACACACACACACATATATATATATAAGACTATACTGACAAAGTGATCAATTAAAAGTTGAAGAAAACTCTCTGAAGTGCTTCTGATTTCTGACCAATTAATCATTCTGAAGCAGGGGTTTAATGGTTTGATTTCAATCTGTCACGGATTCCAGCCAATTAAAAGCAACAACAGGCTTAATTTGGAATCTTGCTACTGTAGGTATTTTCATTTGATGTATATTTTTGTCTCTATTTGACTGAGAATAATTTGAGTTTGTTGCAGATATTAAGTCCAGCTCTTTAAGCTGATTTAATCAGTGGATTAATGCATTCAGCTGTTTGAGGTTGGAGTTACATAACTGTTCTTCTTCTATTCTTTTACTCTTGTACTATATTATTATTCTACTTCCTGTACTTTTTCTTAATAACCTTTTTGCTTTAGAAAAAACCTTTTTATCTTTCCGTTTGTGGATTTATCTTGCTGCTGACCACTTTTCTTTTGATAAAGGTGTAGACACGAAGAAAGATCCAGAGTATATTCGATCCAACCCAATGCCATATTCTAATTCTTTCCGAGTTTTTGATAGAATCAAACGTGTAATATTTGTTTGTGTCTTGCTGGCAGCGATAGACAATAATAATAGTAATAATTCTTCATATCCAGTGACAGATTTTGCTTATCACAATGACTCCCTTCAGATAAAGTACGATGTGTTTGTTAGCTTCAGAGGCACAGATATCCGGCAAGATTTCCTTAGCCATTTGATTGAGGCGTTTTCTCAAAGGCATATTAATGCGTTTGTAGATAACAAGATTGTCAAAGGAGATGTACTGTCTGAAGCACTTATTCGTGCAATTGAAGGATCATCAATTTCATTGATTATATTTTCACAGGACTATGCTTCTTCACACTGGTGTTTGTCAGAGCTTGTGAAAATTGTTGAGTGTAGAAGAACAAATGGCCAGATTGTATTACCTATCTTCTACAAAGTGGATCCTTCACATGTACGATATCAGAAAGGGTCTTACGAACATGCCTTCGCTAAACATCAAATAAGATATAGTTTGAGCACTATGCAAATCTGGAGAACTGCTTTGACTGAAGCTGCTAATCTATCAGGATTTCATTCATCAACATTTAGGTATGTGTTTGCGGTTATGCTTTTTCTTCAACTTTTCGGTATGTGTTTGATTTACACATTTTCTATGGCACAGGGACGAAGCTGAGTTTATGAAAGAGATAGTTAAGTGCGTATTGATGAGGTTGAACCAAGTGCAACAAGTTAAATCCAGAGGACTTGTTGGAATTGGTAAACGAATTGCACATGTTGAATTACTGCTACAATCAGAAGAGCCTGATGTACGTATTATTGGAATATGGGGCATGGGTGGCATTGGTAAAACAACCATTGCAGAAGAAGTATATAACAAGTTGTGTTTTGAATATGAAGGTTGTTGTTTTTTGGCTAACATAAGAGAAGAATCGGGAAGACATGGAATAATGTCTTTGAAGAAAAAGCTTTTCTCAACATTATTAGGAGGAGAAGATTTGAAAATTGACACACCTAATGGATTGCCTCAATATATTGAGAGAAGGCTTCGACGTATGAAAGTTCTCATAATTCTTGATGATGTCAATGATTCAGATCAACTGGAAGTTTTAGCTGGAACACATGATTGGTTTGGATCAGGTAGCAGAATCATCATAACAACCAGAGATAAACAGGTACTTGCTAAAGAGTTTGCTAGTATATATAAGGTTGAGGCATTAAACTTTGATGAATCCTTAAGGCTTTTCAATTTGAATGCCTTTAAGCAAAATCATCTTGAAAGTGAGTACCATGAGCTTTCAAAGAAAGTGATCAACTATGCCAAAGGGATTCCACTAGTTCTTAAAGTTTTGGGTCATCTTCTTCATGGAAAAGATAAGGAAACTTGGGAAAGCCAATTGGAAAGACTCAAAAAAGTGCAAAACAGAAAGGTCCATGATATGATTAAATTGAGTTACAATGATCTTGATCGGGATGAAAAGAAGATATTTTTAGATATTGCATGCTTTTTCGATGGACTGAATCTGAAGGTAAAGCATATAAATTTTTTATTGAAAGACCATGATTATTCAGTGGTTGCCGGATTAGAAAGGCTGAAGGATAAAGCTCTAATCACTGTTTCTCAAGAAAATGGTGTTTCAATGCACAACATTATACAAGAAACAGCTTGGCAGATTGCTCGAGAAGAATCAATTAAAGATCCCAGAAGCCAGATTCGACTATTGGATCCTGAGGACATTTATCATGTGCTAAACTATAATAAGGTAAAAGATAAAATCATATACTAACAGAATCTTTTATTTCTTCTAGGAAAAGAGTTTACAACGATGTTTCAAAATTTTCTGCTACTTTTTTGCAGGGTGACGAGGCTATCAGAAGCATAGTCATCAACTTGTCAAGAATCAAACAACTGCAATTAAACCCTCAAGTATTTGCAAGGATGAGCAAACTTCATTTTCTAGACTTTTATAGTAAAGGGTCTTGTAGTTGCCTCGGGGATCAAGGAGGCTTGTATCTTCCACAAGGGCTTGAATCTTTATCAAATGAACTAAGATATCTTCGTTGGACCCATTATCCTTTGGAATCTTTGCCTTCAAAGTTTTCTGCTGAAAATCTTGTTGAATTGAACTTGCCATATAGCCGACTAAAAAAACTTTGGCAAGAAGCACCGGTAAGTATTATGTTTATATTGAGCTTTAACTTTTATTCAATGAATTCAAGAGATTTAACTTATATTTATCTTCAGAGTTATCTTTATTTTAAATTTTATAGTCTTTAAAGAGAAATGTATCTAAGCTAAGCTTTAGTCCTTGCTAGTTATACAAAATTGACACAAAAAACTTTCTGGTTCTACTATCCTGCCACAAAAATTAGATTTTGGGACTTCTTTCTGGTATAAGAACTCATTTAAAACAAGAACAACTAGAAGGACCACTTCATTAATGTTAACTTATCCAAAATTTTCACACTTTCATTAGCTCATGCAATATTGTCTTCATTTGGTTTAATTGCTGCAGGATCTTGTTAACTTAAGGGTCCTTATACTTCATTCATCAACTAGACTAAAGGAGCTACCAAACTTTTCAAAGGCCACAAACCTTAAAGTGATAGATCTCAGATTTTGTGTAGGGCTGACTAGTGTGCATTCATCAATTTTCTCTCTTAGAAATCTTGAGAAATTGGATCTGGGTGGCTGCATTTCCCTTAGAAGCCTACGAAGCAATGTCCATTTGGACTCCCTTCGTTATCTCTCCCTCTACGGATGCATGTCACTGAAGGATTTCGCAGTGACCTCAAAGAATATGGTAAAGTTGAATTTAGAGCTCACTAGTATCAAGCAACTACCTTCATCATTTGGACTTCAAAGCAACCTCCAAAAGCTACGTTTGGCATACACTTACATTGACAACTTGCCAACAAGTATCAAGCATCTCACAAGGCTGCGACATCTTGATCTAAGATATTGCAGAGAGCTTAGAACTCTACCAGAGCTTCCACCATCACTTGAAACACTAGATGCCCGTGGATGTGTGTCACTTGAGAGTGTCATGTTCCCTTTTACTGTTAGTGAACAACTGAAGGAAAATAAGAAAAGAGTTGCTTTCTGGAACTGCTTGAAATTGGATGAACCTTCTCTCACTGCTATTGAGTTGAATGCACAAATCAACATGATGAAATTTGCACATCAACATTTTTCCCTATTTGGGGATGCTCAAAGCACCTATGTATATCCTGGAAGTAAAGTTCCAAAATGGCTGGTACATAAGACAACACATGATGACTTCGTGATTATTGATCTCTCTTCTGTTCTTTCTCCGCACTCCTCACACATAGGCTTCATTTTTGGCTTTGTTGTTCCGGAAGTCCCATTTGGGGGTTTGGCTTTGGAATTTAGGATTAGTACTGGTGGTGAAGGGGGCGAAGGTAGCCATATCAATGTGTATGTGGACAGACCACGACATGGTATTACATCGGATCATGTGTATCTAATGTATGACCAGGCATGTTCTCACTATCTAAACAGTCGTGCCAAACATGAGCCAAGGTTGAAAATTAAGATTGCATTAGCATCGCGAACACTTACATCCAAGTACGTACCATTAGAGCTAAAAGCTTTTGGGATCAGCGTAATCAATACTACAGACTTTCTCAATTTTGTTCAAAGAGTCAAATTTGGTGATAATGTTCCAAATGTCCCTATTTTGTCAAGATTTTTCTGTACTTTCTGCATTGTTGTTTTTGTTGGGATTTTTAACATTTGTATCAGAAGATTGGGGTAGAATAATGAAGTCGCTCTGACAAGAACGTTGAAAAGAAAATTTCATCAAAGAGGGAAAAGAACACTAGCATAGTGTGTCATCAGAGAATAGAGAAGGATTGACACGACCTTTGTTACTTGATTTTCACTCGTGAGGAGTATGACAATTCACAGTACAAATTAATGTGTTTTTTGAATTTTCTACACTATGTTTCTTGCTTTCTCTAGACATTCATTCATATCTCTGAAATGTTTATATATTAATCAGTGTATTTGATTAGAGGTTCTATAAATTATAAAGCATTTCAACAAGTAAACATTCTTTAATTATATTGAACTCAACAAATTTTCTCCACCGATAGATAATTTCAAAAGTTTTTAACTTTCTTCTACAGTTACCCTTCTTTGCTCCACTATTCTTCAAACACAAATATTTAATATATCCCAGTAAAAATAACCATGTCCAAAAACGGTTAGAAAAGGCCAAGCATTTGGAAATTATTTATGTATACATATATCTACACACATACCTCCTCTTTAATATTCTGTCTTCCCTCTCACCTAATCTACAGAGCATCGGGACAGACTTCACAATGTTCCTTTGCAGCATCACACAATTCTTGATTCTGAAGAAAATTGCTGATTGTGCTCACTCCAAACCCTCTTAACTGCACCTGTATGTATTCGAATGAGAATCCTAGTGATGCTACTGTAACCTTAATTTTCAGCATTGGTTGATGTTTGGCACGATTGGTTAGAAAGCGAGAACATGCTTGATTGTACATCAGATACACGTGATCCGACTTAATACTATGATGTGGTCTGTCTAAGTACACAATCATACTGTCACCTTCAGTACTCACCTTCAATTTCAAAACCCTTTCCGCATACTGCCGGTAAAACGAAGCATAAAATGTAACCCGAGTGTGAGGAATGTGGAGAAAAACTTATGTAATCATCATCATCATCATCATAAAGTGTGGTCTTATGCGTCAACCATTCTGGAACTTGGCTTCCTGGGTACACATAAATAGCTTGAGCATCACCAGATGTAGACAAATGCCGGTGTGCAAATTTCACCATGTTAATTCGCGCATTCGTCTCAATGGCCTTGAGAGAACGTTCATCCAAGTTCAAGCAGTTCCAAAAGACAATCTTTTTCTTATTTTCATTCCATTGTTCAGCGATAGTAGGGAACGTTACACTCTCCAATGAGACGCATTCACGGGCATCTAATGTTTCAATTGATGGAGGAAGTGTTGACAAACAAGTCTCTCTAGATAAACATTCTTTGTATTCAGATTTGTTGTGTCTTGAAATGAAGCACTACATGGTCCTTTTATAGGCTTTTGGACATTACCCTTCAACTACATTCATTAAATATAACTACTACCTAACTCACAATTAATACAACAACTTCTAACTACTCACCTTCCAACTACCAACTACACACCTTCCAACTACCAACTACACACATTTAAGTTTACCTAACAAAATCCCCCCATAAACTTAAATGCTCTTCTTGTCCTTCATTCCAAGTATCATCTTGTTGTTCTCAAACAGAGAGGATGGCAGCGGCTTTGTAAACATATCTGCAGCTTGTGCACGACTTTCAACGTGCTCCAACTCTACATTTCCTTCTTTCACTTGTTCTCGGATGAAGTGAAATCGAACATCAATGTGCTTGCTTCTCTCATGATTGACCGGGTTCTTTGCCAATTCAATGGCCGACTTGTTATCAACTCGGATCACAGTCCCCTTTTCTTGCTTCAATTCCAGTTTACTTAGAAGGTTTCTAAGCCAAACTGCATGGCAGACACTCCAGGATGCTGCAACGTACTCTGCTTCACATGTTGACAGTGTTACAATGGGCTGTTTCTTTGAAAGCCAGGTGAACG
>Ga0214542_1005060_pt1 | contig 25493 bp, 13 predicted proteins | sample CNSS1metaG_FD_160096 | JGI IMG/M metagenome (GOLD analysis project Ga0214542, IMG submission 160096) | Root nodule microbial communities from cowpea collected in UCLA plant growth center, Los Angeles, California, USA - CNSS1 | ecosystem: Host-associated > Plants > Roots > Nodule | place: USA...
AAAACCCTTACCTTTACCTAAAGTTTTGCTTTTATAGGTGCCTTTAAAATGGGTTATAAAAATAAAACGGGATTGGCTTTAGTGTGGGCTTAATGGCTATTCAAGTTCCCTAGTGAGTGATTTTTCAGCCCCTACTGGTTACCCTTCTGCTAGGTTTTCTTTACCCCTTCACATTCACGCCACATCTAATAATTAGCAAAAAAATAAAGCTTATGCTTTACCCACCAAGGTTTGAACTCGTGACCTCCCATACATAAAGCCAAAGCACAACCACTATGCCAATTTACATTTGGTGATACCTTCCAATCAAAAACGGCTTACATCATCAATCCCATACACATACATATTATAAAAAGGTGATAATAAAATAACCACACATAACTGACATACATAGGACTCGAACCCAAGTCCTCTCACACAACCAAGGTACTCTCAACCATTTGAGCTAGTACTTTTCCACATCACATTAAACCACAATTAATGCCATAAAGGCGCCTTCTACCCGTATTTATTTATTAATTAATTATTTAATTAATTAATTTTTCCCGGGTCTTACACTTTGAACTTTGGGTTGTGTATTTGTGATCTACAAGGCGTCTAACGGTGCTTTAAAGGTGGGTTTGCTGGTGTTCCTTGAGTTGTGGCTCGGAATGTATCCCTTGAGTTGTGGCTCGGGATAGGGGTTAAGCACGTGGTATTCCTTGAGTTATGGCTCGGAATTGCATCTCTTGAATTGTGGCTCGGGATGGCGGATGAACACGAGGAACCTTTGAGTTGTGGCTCGGGTTGGCTAGTGTTGCCGGTATGAGTGTGCTGGTTGTGGCCAGTACGGATTGGTCCAGATAGATTGCCCTCCTCAGTTGTTGGCTGACGAGTTTGGTAGTCTTGGGACGATACGAAATATGTTCGTATATGGGAACTCTACTTGGCGTTACGGTGTATGATCCGTAGCATGGTTTCCCGCACGTGCTCTGTCGGTTGTGGCCGATAGGTATGGCAGTATGTCACCTTGAAGTCATCATTAGACGATGTAGAACACGAATAATCTGATTGAGGGTCAGATGGTAGGAATTAAAGAATGGAACAATGTGAGATGTTTATGTTATGTATAGTCTCATGTGTTTATATGCTTATATTTCTGTAACTTTATATATGTGATTTATTTGTTAAGCTCCCCCTTTCTGCGTGTGTGTGGCGATGATCGTGTACACGGTACACGGGAGCAAATGTTGTTGATGCAGGTGGCTCAGGTGACGCTTAGTCGCGGAGAGGGGTTAGACTTGGGGAATTCTTATGTTTTCTTTATTGCTTTTGGAAACAGTTGTAAACCCTGATGGGTGATTTTAAACATTGTTCTTTTGGTTTTATAATGGATGGTTATGAACGTTATTTGCTTATTTAATAAAATTTAAATTTTCTCGCGTTTTGGGAAAAAAGAGGTATTATTAAATACGCTGATTAATTTATTTTTCTTTATTTTATTTATAAATCCGTAATATCCTGACGAGATGTTACAACAATTATCAGCACGATGCTCCACCCAACTGGTGAGGGCTAATGGGAGGTTTTTTTCTTCTCTAAGAATAATGCTTTGTGTGTCTCAATCCATGCTCTTTCTAATTCTTCCTTCATTTACAATTTTATCTTATATTCTTACTTTTTTGTTATAAAAATTGTTTAACTTTATCAATTTTCATCTTTGTCTTATTATTATTATTATTTTATTATTATTACTATTATTATTATTATTTTATGTTCTAATTCTAAACATGTCAAAACCTTGCAATTTGAATTTGTGGCTCTTGATATTACAAGGAAGAATTACTTATATTGGATATTAGGTACTAAAATACATTTAAATCCAATCAGTCCGGGTAATGCCATTAATGAAATAAATAAAGCATTTGTACAACTAATTTGCTTCTACAACAACAAAATTGGGAAAAGGGAATTTACAAATATTTTGAATTTATTTCATGTATTCTTGTAGTTGAAAAAAAACAATGAGCTTTTGATGAAAAATCATGAGACCCGCTCAATTGGTTATGCTATATTCCAGAAGTGAATGCAACAATATCTCTAATTCATATCTTCATCGTAATAGTCATGACCTTGGTTATGGTTGTGGTCATGCTAGTGATTATGGTAATAAAGGAAATTTTAAATAGACATTTTATCACCAGAAGGGAAACAATAACATGAAAAATGGAAAAGAAAAATGTGAAAAAAAATGGCAAATAAGATGAGAATATAAGTTATCATTACGGTGGTAAAGGCCATTTGAGTTGTACTTGTCGTACAAATTAATGAGAAGAACATAGAAATACACTTTGTTTATTAAGATGGTCTTTTTTATCATGGTCATATGGATGTCACTCATCTTGATATTGTTGTTTCCTTTGTTAAACTTGATGAAAGCCTAATAACTACATTGGTGATAGGAATGTTAAGAAATAACCTATACATAATACAAACATTAGACATGCACATTTTAAACCAATAATTTATCACACCTAGCCGGCCTAGCCAAACACACTTCTCATCCTTTACCGCTATAGATATACCGACAAAGACTGGGGGACTGGTGTACCACACCTAGCCGGTTCAACCCGACTATATACGCAAGTAATCACCATGTATGAATAGTTAGCAATACCCAGCCTAAGTCATTAAAAGGTAACCGGCCTAGGCCAGAAACTTAAGATGATTAAGCTAAAACTTGACAAGTCCAAAGAATTACCCGCAAGGCCCCTAAAGGCCCACGATAACCGTCCTAAAAGGCCTGGCCCAAGACCCAGACCCACCTACGACCCAAACAGGGCCCATCCCATGACGTGGCTAAGCATAATTAATAACCTATAAATGCGCATGGACCCCAACAATTAAAGGTACGCATTCTTTACTCCCCTAATCACGAGATTTGACTTTCTAAGAGGTTTTGCTGACTTGAGCATCAGAGCCTCTTCTGTAGGTAACCCCTCCCGGGTCCAAACCAATTCACACTGAGATATCAACAGACGACATATACTAGCCGGGAGGAAGCCTACTGAGGAGATTGTGGAGTAGGGTAAGGTAACGCTTGTATCTGACATATCTTATTTGTTCTCTGCAGGAGCAAATATATATAGTAAAAAATATATTGTTGTATGCAATGTTGTATAGACTAACAAATATATTGTGTTTTGTTGATAGTGCATCAACTCATGCATTTCTCAAGAGTAATAATATTTTTTTCTCTTGTTTGGTTATGCGAAAAGTCAATATTAACATTGGCTATGGTACTACAATATATGTGAAGGCTCTATAAGAGCTACAATACTTCTACCAAGAAGTTTAATAAAAGTTTCAAGGATATTTATCTAAATGGATATATATTAAGACAGAGAATGAAGGAGATATGAAATATCTTTATATCACTATAATTAAGTTGATAAAAAAATGTGTATTAGAGAATTAAGCTTAATAAAAAATGTGTATTAGAGAAATTATCAGCCTTCTCTTATGGCTTGTACTACACATATATTAGCGCAGTTGAAATGCATGTCATTGTAAGCCAGAAGCTTACGAATCAAAATGAATTCCTTGTTTGGACACCCACTTAAGAGTCAAAAACTTCTTTAGTCCAATGAGTTCTCAAGTACTCACATTCACAAAGGAAAGTTGATAATAAGACCATCACTAGAAAAATTAGAAATGAGTAAATGTCATATTTTAGAATGAATATAAGTGATATTCGTGGTCCAATACAACCATTATATGGATCATTTAGATATTTAATGTTTTTAATTGATGCATCAACTAGATGGTCACATATTTGTTTATTATCAACTCAAAATCATATTTTACAAAGTTATTAAAACATTTAAGAGCTTACTTTCTAGATTATCCAATTAAGAAAATCTTTCTTGATAATGTTGGTGAATTTACATCTCATGCTTTTCATGAGTATTGTATATCAATTGAAATTGAAGTTGAACATCTAGTAGTACATGTTCATACTCAAAATGTCTAAAACTTGTTACAAGATCATTACTTATGAGAGTTAATCTTCCACTAGATACTTGGCTATATGAAATTTTGCAGTTCCAGTATTGATTCACATGAAGCCAAAATGTTATCACAAATACTTTATTATGCAATTGGTTTTTGGTCAGTAACCTAATATTTCTCATTGAAGAATTTTTGGGTGTGGTGTATATGTTCTAATTTCCCCACCAAAAGGGACTATGATGGGTCTTAAAAAATGATTGAGAATATATGTGAATATGATTTCCCATGAATAATAAAATATCTTAAACTATCAACAACAAACTTATTTACAGTTCAATTTGTCAACTGTCATTTTGATGAATAAGTTTTTCCAACATTAGGGAGAGAAAGAAAACAATTGGATGAATTATCATTATCATGTCTTGATCCTCGTACAAAAGAATGTGAATTGGAAAATTAAAGGATAATTCATTTACAAAATTAGTCAATCAATTACTAGATGTTTTTACTGATAGAAAAATGGTAACTAAATCATATATACCAATTGTTATTGCTCAAAATAGAATTGATATTAATTTATAACACGCTTGAAGCATGGTAGGCTTATTGGTTGGAAGGACATGCTTGAAGCGTAGTAAGCTTATTGGTTTCATAGAAAAACTCTCGAATGAGAAAATGAGCTAAAGTATAAGATGACCTAATTGAAAAGGTGAAAATCCCAAAAGATTTATTTGACATAATTAATGATTTGGTTCTAGAAGAACCTTAGGTACCTGAAATTTTTGAAAATGATGAGATCTCAGTAAATTATGTCATGAATAAGATAATATGGAAGTAAAGCGAAGTCAACATTGACAAGACTTTTACATATAATATAGCAATGAAGGTTATGAGTAACAATGAGGATTAAAAACCAATGATCATTGAAGATTTTTAATAAAGAAATTATTGGCTAAAATGAAAAGATGCAATAGAAGCATAATTATATTTGCTTGTTAAACGAAAGTTTTTTTGGACATGTAGTTTACACGCTAAAAGGTGTAAAACCCATTGGGTACATATCGATTTTTGCACAAAAACAAAAATAAGAATGGTGAAATTGTTAGATACAAAGCATGGTTAGTTGCTCAAGGATTTTCACAAAACCCTTGTATTGATCTGTGAAGAGACATATTCACTTGCATTGGATGCAACAACATTTCAATATTTGATTATCCTAGTTACAAAAGAAGGTCTGCATTTATATCTAATGGATGATATTACAACCATTAAGAATGATATTTATATAAAAATCCCTGATGGATTTAATTCATCCAACAAGACAAAATCTAAAGAGGATTATTCAATAAAATTGAACAGGTCCCTTTATTGATTAAAGCCAGCAAGACGTATGTGGTATAACCGTCTTAGTGAGTACTTATTAAAAGAAAGGTGTAGAAATGATCCTATTTGTCCTTCTATTTCTATGAAAATATTTGAAAATGAATTCCATAATTCTTGTTTATGTAGATGACATAAACATCGTTGGAACTCCTAATGAGCTCACAAAGACAATTGATTGCTTAAATAAAGAATTTGAGATGAAGGATCTTGGAAGGACAAAGTTTTGTTTGATATTAGAAATTGAGTATTTAAATAAAGGTGTTTTTGTACATCAAGAGACTTATATAATGAAGGTGCTTAAAAGGTTCTATATGGACAAATCACATTCATTATGCAATCCAATGGTTGTAAGGTCATTAGATGTTAATAAAGACCTTTTTACACCTCAAGAAGAACTTCATGGTCCAAAAGTATCATATCTTAGTACTATAAGAGCACTAATGTATCTTGCCAATTATACTCGACTTGATATAACATTTGATGTAAATTTGTTAGCAAGATATAGTTCTTCACCTAGAAGAAGACATCGGTATGGAATAAAACATACACTTCGTTATCTTAAAGGCACTATGAATATGGGCTTATTTTATTGAAATGATTCAAAATCATATCTAATAGGTCATGCAGATGTAGGTTATTTATCATATGCTCACAATGGTCGATCATAAACATGATATTTATTCAGATGTAGTGGTACAACAATTTCATGGCGGTCTATGAAACAAACCATAACAACTATATCGTCAAATCATGCAAAAAATTTAGCATTACATGAGGCAAGTTGTGAATGTGTTTGGTTAAGGTCTATAAGTCAACATGTGTGACAAAGTTGTGGTCTATCATCTGGAAAAATGGAATCAATAACCATATATGAAGATAATAGGGCATGTATTTCTCAATTGAAAGAAGGATGTATTAAAAAATGTTTTTCAACGTCTTTGCCAAGAAGAACCTTTTAGCAATTAGTTCACAAGATTGGACTTCGTCATCTTTATGATGTAAGTTTACATGAGGTAGAGAAATAGAAGATGTGATAAATAATATCGAAAAATGAAGAATGATGTACTATTTTTCCTTCACTAGGTTTTTATCCCAAAGAGTTTTTCCTAGTAAGGTTTTAATGAGACACATTCTTTGACCAATGGACACCCAAGGCGGAGTGTTATGAAACTGATGGATGTCCATTGCCTTGCTAACATTACTCATAATTAATTACTATTAATGTTATTTAAACTGTTTGCATTAACTATTATAACTTTTGAGTTGTATCCTCTAGATTTCCTTTTGTATTTATAGATAAGGATTTTTCCTCTTGGTAATGAAACATAGAAAAATGCACAGAAAAGTTGTTTTCCATTATCTCTTCTTCATTATTTTCTTCTCTATTATTATCTTTATTTTATAACAGTTTATGAATTATTCTTGAAAGTAATGGGCATTTAATGTATTATTTTTCAGTTATCTTTATCAATAAATACTAGTTATTATCTATTGAAAACTTCAAATTTATATTATTTTTATTTTTTATCACACATATGTTTGGTGTATAACAAAATAAGATTTTATAGCAAAAGTCATAACTTTTTTATAACATTCTAAGAAAAAATATTTTTAAGTATGCAAGATCTAATGCTATTTTTTTTAGTTTGTAAAAGGAAGTTCCTCCGTGCATGAAAGGTTATAGTAAATTTATATCTTTATTTGCATACAAAAAAGTTAAAAAGAAAAATAAAAGCTTCAAGCCCTTAATCATCTATTAGACAACATATAGAGAGAAAACACATCCCTATTGTGAATTTAGATATTTAATACAAGAAGCGAATATTTCATATGCTCTTCATTGAAAAGTGAACCCAATAATAAACATATTTTGTTATTCACTTTGAAAATGATATGTGTAGTTGGTTGAGACATTATAATTGTGTAATTGATGCTTAATATTAGAGTGAGATTAACACATAGTATGGAGAAACTTTGTATGCTTATCCTAAAGAGACATTATGTAATCAAATAACTAAAAGTAATTTTATGTAATCCCTCCATGTATAAAAGTGAATATTCATTATTATTAAATTAATGAATAACAAATTTTTAAAATGAAATGGTAATTTTCTAGGATTATTTTAAGAACTTGACCATAAGTCTAACTCAACTCTACAAAACTGACTTGTAAAATGAGGTTTGTATCCATATATATTACCAATTCACCTTATCTTTAATAAATGTGAAATCTCTAACACACTCTATCGTGTCGGGACATATACATATTGAGCTTGAAACTAGATATTAAGGAGTGTAGTTTGATAGCGTCTCGATAACGAATGACATGATGAGCCCATCAAACAACAAATCTTGTTAATATAGACTTTAGATGACTCTAATATACCTTAAAAAGTAAATTTTAAGTTCAACTCAATAATACAAAATTGACTTACAAAATAAAATTTGCAATGAACTATGAGATTTCCACTTAGATTTTACAAATATACACATATAATATCTTACACAAGTCCTCAAGGATAGGGGTGGGCAAAAAATTCATTTTTCTTGATCCGATCCACTTTTGCTCTGATCCAATCCATTTTATTAAAAATTCAATCCATTTAAAAGGCATTTTAATGGATCTGGATTTCAACCTAATCTACGTTTTATATATTTTATGGATTGGATATCCATTCTCTAAATCAAGATTTTCAAATATAGATAATCCAAAAAATCCAATCCAAATTTTCAATTTAAATTCTTAGTGGATTAGGCTAAAGGTTGAGATGGACTAGGCTAAATTCAGACTTGGACGGACCTTGCTCGACGACCTATACGGACTGAGCAGGCATGATGACTAGAATGGGCTAGACGGGCCCGACAACTCGAACGAGTCATTGGGCCTGAACACCTAAACAGGTCGGGGGGTTTCAAAGACTCGAACGGGCTAGGCGGGCCCGACGAACCGAATGAGTCTGTCAAGCTTGACGACCCAAAAAAGTCGAGCATGCCTAATGACTCAAACGGGTCAAGCGGGCCCGAAGACCTGAATGGATTAGGACGGCCTGACGACTCAGATGGGTCATGCCCAATGACTAGTATGGACTAGGCTGGCCGATGACCCTGATAGGCCAAGGGGGGCCGAAGACTTGGACAAGTTGAGTCGGCCAGATAACCTGGACAGGCTGAGTCAGCCCGACGACTTAAACGAACCATGCTAGACAACCGCTGGGGACCGGGCAGGCTCGACGACCCTAATGGGCTAGACGGGCACAACGAACCGACCTTTGTGAGGTTGGGCCGACACGAGAACTTAACCATGTCAGGTCGGCACAATGAGTCAAATAGATCGGATCGGCACGACAAGTCAGAAAAACCAGGTCGATCCGACGACCTAGAAGGGTCGGCTTGGCCTGGTCTGATGACCTGGACGAGTCCTAGACTTGGACAGGTCCTAGACCTGGACAAGGCTTTTTTGCCCTATGGGCTTTTTTGGCCCTAGCCCACATTGGCTAGGGCCTAGGCTTGTGGGTTAGGCCAAATTAACAACTCTAGCCAAATTGTATCATGTCAGCTTTAAGGACACAAGTTTTAGAAAATTCAATTATATTTATTTTTTATAAAATGGATTCTGGATTTTGAACTTGATCCAGATATTTTGATTTTGATTTTAAAAAAATTCAAACTAATTTTGTTGAATAAATGAATTTGGATCGAAAATTTGATCTTATTTGGATCTAAAATGAATGTGGATTGGATAAAAATCCAAGAACACCCCTATTCAAGGAGGGTATATAAACATCTATTACTATTACTATATTGAAGAGAAAAGATCGGAGAATATCTAAACACCTCGTAATATGAAAAAAATAATAATTTAAAAGATTGGTATCGCTAGATTATCCCAGCCTTGTAAGAACAAATCCAATTTATTTTAGAAAAATATAAGTAATGTTTCGATGGCAGAAAACATTCACCGAAGAAGGTTGCCTTCCACTCTTCTCGCCAAAAGAAAATCAACTCGTGCCCGGTTACAAATTTAAGTGTATTTATTCTAGTTTTTTTCTCCTAAATTTAGAGTATACACATCTATTCTTGAATGAATGTTTATCTTAATTTCGTGACTTTTATATCGTCCCATAAATTTAAATATTTTATATAAAATTTAATCCAATGTTAAAATTGTTAATTGAAGTGTTTAATTTAATTTTATTATCTCCACTTTTTGCTGAGAAACTAATTCTGACAATTTTTTAGCAATCCCATTTTCTATTTCAGAATATGTAATTGAAAATAAATTATGGAAGTAAGATGAGAAAGAAGAAAGGGTGAGGACATGAGTTAAGGGTAGGAGGACCTATTCGTATTTATTGATAATTAAGAAGCCACGTACATTCACCAGAAAGGGACATATTTCTTGGAAATTTTCAATCCAATTGGTCGTGCAGTTTACTTTATTAGAAGACCCGTGGGTTTTGTCACCATTTTCTTCAGAATTTAGTTTATTTATGTATACTTTTATATATAATTATTTTAATTTGGAAAATAAAAATCACATTATAATTGTAAATTTTTTGAATTCAAATTTAATATTTTAGTTTCAATTATAATTTTTTGGCGCAGTTATGTTGGTTTTAGTGATGGATACGTCCAACAATTTTAATAGTGTTTGAATGTTCAAAAGTATGAAGTCTTCTTCTTAATAAAAGTTGTAACAGATACAAATAACATAACTTATTTTCTCTTCACTTCAAATTTTTTACTTATAAACTATTAATTGAATAGGTGAGAAAGGTGCCAAACGCAAGTTTGAAAAGGGACCACTAGTACAATAAAGTGATATCACATCGGTTTTTTTTGACATATTACATCGATTTTATAACCGATGTTGTATTAAGTGATGTAATAAGTAGAAGACATATTACCTCGGTTGTCTAAACCGATGTAATATGATATGCAGATTGTATTAATTATCTTTGGTATTCGTTATTGTATTAAGTATTTCTTCATATTTTTATTAGTCTCAATTAAGGTCATATTAATGTGTAACAATTAGGTTTATTTCATCAGTATGGTATTAAGGATGGTAAAAGTATTTGTGCCTGTGGGTATCCACGGATAAAATTTGTGACGGATAATTGGTAGTTGCGGGTATTTGTTACTCGCGGGTAACGGGTAATAGGTATTTTAATATCTGCTTATAAATGGATTGGGTACAGGTATCATACTATTCATACCTATGGGTACCCGTTACCCGTTACCTGTAAAAAAATAAAAATAAAAATAAAATTATGTTTTATTAACATCCTTTTTCACTGACTCATTGAAAGGTGAAAATAGACTTGAGAAGTTAAGAACAATTATTCTATAGAAAGATATTAGCCAATGAAAACTCTTAACTTCTCATATATTTTGGGGAGTTGACCACTTTTAAGATCAATTTTGGAGAACATGGTAGACCTATGCAACTCATTTAACATGTCATCAAACCTTGGGATTAGGTGCCTATACTTCATTGTGATGTTGTTGATAGCCCTACAATCACAACACATTCTCCACTTTCCATCTTTCTTAGGCAGCAACAACACGGACACAACAAACAAACTTAAACTCTTTTGCACCCAACCTTTGTCTAACAAATCTTGAGCTTGAGTCTCAATCTCCTTGGTTTCTTGGGGATCAGTTCTATATGTGGGCCTATTTGGTAAGCTTGCCCCAAGAACAAAATCAATTTGATGCTCTATTCCCCTAATTGGAGGAAGTCCCTTAGGGCCTTCTTAGGAAACACATCATAATATTCTTTCAAAAGTTCTTTCAAAGGAGATAAAAACTTGGGTTCTAAATTGGAAGTCCTGCATGTAAGTGCTCCTTTACAAAGGAGGAGATATGAAGGTTGTTCATAAAGGAGAGTTTTCTTAATGGTTTTCTTAGACAAATTCTTCACCTCATGAGTGACGTTATAAGGAGCATTACCCTCTCCTCCTTTCTCTTATCTTGGATGCATATGTTGGGAGCTTGCTCTCTTTTATCTATGTGCTCACTCTCTTCTTTTATCTCTTCATCCTTCCTTTTCGTCATTTGTACTTGATCCTCAAACACCTTAGAAGGTGCTAAGAGATGAAGCACAAACTTTTTGTCCTTGTGGTGGAAGGTGATTTCATTAGTAAGACCATGATGTATAATTTTATTGTGAAATTGTCATGGTCTTCCTAATAGAATATGACAAGCTTCCATAGGGACTATGTCACAAAACACTTTATCTTCATAATTCCCTACAGAGAACTTCACCACTTGTTGGTTCACATTCAAATTGTCACCTTCATTTAGTCATTGATGTTTGTAAGGTTTAAGATGTGGTATGATTGTTAGACCTAACTTTTCTACTAACCTAGTGCTACAACAATTGTAACACGAGCCATTATCCATAATGAGAGAACATGTTTTGTTTGAAACTTTACATCCTTTGTGAAAAATGTTCTCTCTTTAGTTTAGGGCTTGGTGACTAGGTTAATTATTGAGAGCACTTCTCATCATAAGAAGGTCTCCTTCACAAAAGGTAGGAATCTTTTCTTTTTGAACCCTCATTCTCGCCCTCACTTGCACTATCTTCCTTCTTCTTGGATAATGAATCAACACCCTTTAAGATCATGATCTTTTTGGTGTGGCATTGAAATGCAATATGACTTCTACCTAGACACTTGAAGCATTTAATTTCACTTGTGCGCATTGATGATAATGATCCCTCCTTTGGTTTCTTTCTTTCTTTTCTAGATTCCTAGAGGGTTTTTCCTTTCTCACTTGTTTTCCCTTCCTCTTGAAGTCTTCCTTAACATAAGAGCTTGAGTAGTGGGCAATTCTCAAATTTTTTCTCAAATTTTTTGCTCTACTTTTATGCAAATTTGTACCAAATCATTGAGATCGTGGAAGGACAACAATTTCACTCTATCTCTAATGTTAAGATTGAGTCCACTAAGGAATCTAGAGAGGGTGGTCTCTTATTCTTCCTTAATTCTCGCCCTCATCATTTAAAGCTCCATCTTTTGTTTATATTCCTCCACACTCATGGTTCTTTGTTGGAGCCTTTGGAGTCTGTTCATAAGATCCCTATGATAATAGGAATGTATGGGCCTTCTTCTCATGCCACTTTTCAAGTCATTCCAATGTTGGACTTGAGGGGAATTGGAAAATCTTCTTTCTCTCATTAGGGAAGTCCACCAATACATGGCATTCCCTTATAAGCTTAAGGTTGCTAGGGATATCTTTCTTTCTTCACTTACTTGATGACACTAGTATTTCCCAATCTAAGTATGTCTCTACATCTTCTTTCCCATGGAAATGAGGAAGGTCTATCCTAACTTTTTTTGGTGCATGCTCTCTTTCATGCTCCCTTATATTCGCTCTAGGTGGAGGAGCTTGATAGTATTGATTAAGAATTATACTGTCCTCCTTATAGTGTGTGAGATTTGTTAGAGTTTTAGAGCTTTTCCTTGATTGCCTCTTACTCCTCAATTTCTCTTAAATCTTTTCTTCTTTTTGCCTAAGTATTCTTAGCTTTTCGCTAAGATAGCAAGATGTGTATCCTTTTCAATTCTCTCTTTTTCTTTTAGGATTGCCTCTTGCTTCCTTCAAAGTTTAATTTATTTTAGCTCTTGGACCAAATTTTTCAAACTTTGTTCGACCTCTTCACCAGAATCACTTCCAAGTTGGTAGAGTTTTAGACATGCTTAGGTTTTCAAAAAATGTTATGCACAAACAAGACTTGAATTTTAAAAAAGAATTCCTTAAGAGACTTAAGGATGCAAAAGAAGCTCATTTAGTTCCAGGAAAGGGAGGTGAATCCATAATGTTCCTCTATAGTCGGACTAGGTGCATATGGTGGTTGATGAAGTTCAAGATCTTAATGCTTGATTGCCTTTGCCAACTAAAATAGTTAAATTTGTAAGGGAGACCTTAGGCACATTTGTGGCTTGGCCTAAAAATATGGTCTTGGCATACATTACACAACCATGGGTACTACATTGTGTTCTTTAGTGAATTTTTGTTATAATTTACAATTAGATGAACTCACTTTTATATATATTTATTTTAGTTCTCCTGTCGTGAAAAACAAGTCTTATGTGATCGTGTTATTGATGAAGATGACATGACAGAAGTAGAAGATGATCCTATATCACAGTTTCTTACTATCTTACCTAGGTTTCATTAAAGACCACTAGAGCTACAAAGAGACTTTAGAGTATTTTGAGTCAAACTTGTGTGATTGTACACTTAATTAGTCGATCCATTGGAGGTAGTTGGGGAGAAACATCGTTCAATATTTCTATCATTTAGTTGTTGTGCATGTAAGTCGTAATCTATGTTCTATATTTACCGTATTAAAATGCTTATAGTTAACTTATGATTCATTGTCTTAGGCATATGGACCCGATGTCTGTGGAGCTGGCTAGTTAGAAATATATGGATTTTTTAGCCTTAATCCATTCAAAAATCTGGGAATTTAAAGAACCAAATTCAGCAATATATTGAAACATGGATAATTGACTCACAAAGACAAAATTACCTTGCTCCATACGTTGAAGGGTTAGTCTTCTCAGGGTAACATTTTATAATGTAATGGTAATTACTCATCTAGCTATTTGTCATTCATTGGGACCCATTGGCAATTTTTGGTAATCATCCCTAAAGATCACGTAATTGTTTAGTTTTGTCCCCTTCACAAGAAACTCGACGATTAAAGAACTTACTACAAGTGTAAATGTTTTTTCATATCATCAAATTTGTATATAAAAATTATGACTAACATATTATGTGTTGGATTTAATCATAATTATGTGAGCCACAAATATTTTATATGGACGAAGCAACCCAAAGAAAGTTCAATTTTTATATTCAAATGTTAAATATCTTTCAATCCATAAATTAATTATTTTGTATACAAGTTGTGTGATATTAATTTTCTTCCACTTCTTTGTCATTTTATTGTAATAAGTTGAGTGGTTTATTCGAGTATGACTACTACATCATGCATTGGATACAAGTTATGAATTGTATCATACTCTTAACAATACTATGTACTAAAATTGTATCAATATTTCAGGTATTTAATCATCCATCACAAGAAGACATGACCAAAAAGACAACAATAGACAAGCTATATCATCTAGAGATCAATGTAACTTAGGTTATTTTTGTAGTTTATTTGTTTAGGTTAGATTAGCCTTTTATATTGAGGTAAAATATTTTTTAGGTTGCATTACAAAACTTTATAATTGAAATTTGTATTATATTATGTGAATGTTTTTGGTGTACATGTTTTGTATGTGTCACAACAAATTTAATTTAAGAAAAAAAAACTCAAAAACTCATTTTGGACTATGCATTATCTAAGGTAAAGTTATGTTAGGAATGAAGGGCATCAATGTAAATTTACGTGAGACCCTGCATAATCTGACTTAACTTTTTTAGTTTTCTTTACTTAAAAAGCAATTTTAAATTATGTCAGGTTATGTATGTGTGATGTAATTATCGAGTAACTATTGTGTTGATGTAAAGTTATGCCGAATATTTACCTCACTGTAAAATTTACGTCACCAGCAATGATGTCAAACTTTTAAGAGATCTAAATATAAAAAATAACATACGATACCTTGATCATGGTAGTATCCAAAAATTATTTTAAATAAATTATAAAAGTTGGGTTTATGTGTGTGAAAAAATTATTTATTTATATTTTATTCTAATATTACATTGTCTTTCTTAACTGGTTATTTAGTTACAAATCACCGAGGTACGAATAATTGCTTTCAAAATTATTATCTTTAAAGATATACTATCTATTATTAAAATGAGAGTAAAACTCTTTTACTAATATTATTTAGTGTAAGATGTGGAATAAAATAGTAATTTAAAAGTAGGGTGGTAAAATAGGTTTAGATTTATGGATCAACTCCTCAACCCTTCAATTGGCAAGTTAGAATTTTTAACCTCTGAGATTTTGTTAACTTGTCTCACTTGATTCATCAAATTAATAGTTCAAAGTTGGAATGGAGCATATTGATCCACCAACTTTTTTTTTTAAATAAAAATTATAAAAATTAATTTAAAAATATAAAATAGTATTTTAACTTTTAAGTTTTAATTATTAGTCAGGAAGAAGTAATTTAATATATAAATGTAATTTTCTATTTTATCCGATTAGAAATATTTACTAATCAACCATCCTACCTCTTCTCATTTCGAACGGACCAATGGAGGGCAAAACAAGACTGATAAATTTTTTCAATTCTACAAATAGTTGTAAAACCAACAATAGAGTAAATAACACAATTGAAGACTATCTTGTGTAGAAGAATCAACACGCAAAGTTTTAGTGTTGAACGGTTCCTGATTCCTGTGATTAATGCTTGTGGACAGCATGCTTACTTTGATCTCACGAACTTGATTGATATGATATTTAGAGGGGCAACGCAACATATGCTATATAGATAAAGTGGTAGGAGTCAGCACTAACACCACCCACATCGAGTTCTCATTTTCCAAGCCATGTTCTCACAACTGTCAATTTTTCTTCTGTGGTTGCTATGTGCAACCATGTTCCACAGAGGTGCCTGTGGAACCAGTTTTCATCTTCTTTGCAACGAAAAGGATCGATCCGCATTGCAGATATTCAAACTTGGTGTTGTGAACCATTCCAACAAGCTCTCTTCCTGGTCCTCTCAACAAGATTGCTGCTCATGGAAGGGAGTCCACTGTGACAACGACACAGGAAGAGTTAGAAGACTTGATCTAAAGCAACAATACTTGGAAGGTGAAATCAACTTGTCTTTGTTTCAAATTCAATTTTTGAGCTACTTGGACTTGAGCTTGAATGGCTTTACAAGTTTAAGTGCACCATTTGATGCTCATGCTAGCTTCTCTAATATCCAGTTTCTTGACTTGTCCTTTAATGATGATCTTCATATTCATAATCTCCGCTGGCTTAATCAACTTTCTTCCTTGAAATATCTCAACCTTAGTGAAATCAATCTTCAAAATGAGTCCAACTGGCTTCAGTCAATGCAATTGCATCCATCACTCTTAGAGCTAAGATTGGCAAGTTGTCATCTTACCAATATCAGTCCATCCATCAAATTTGTCAATTTTTCCTCACTCTTATCTCTTGATCTCTCTGGAAACCATTTTGACTCAGAATTACCTTACTGGCTTTTCAACCTCACCACTATCTCCAATATCGACCTCAGCTTCAATTTTCTAAGAGGTACCTTACCAAAGAGCTTGTTGAGCCTTGGAAACCTTAAATCTTTAAGGTTGCACGACAATGAAATTAATGGATCCATCCCAGAATGGCTAGGTCAACATGAACATTTGCAATATCTTGGTTTGTCTGAGAACATGTTTGTTGGTTCAATCCCTTCATCAATAGGAAATATGTCATCCTTGGTTGACTTGAGTATCAGCTCCAGTTCATTGAGTGGTAATCTTCCAACAAGCCTTGGACAGCTCTTTAATTTGAAAAGCTTATTTATTGGTGGTGAATCCCTGTCAGGTGTTCTTCATGAAAACCATTTTTCCAATCTCTCTAATTTAGAAGCACTTGTGTTGAATGCTCCCTTTTCATTCGACTTGGCTTCTGACTGGATTCCCCCTTTCCAGTTGGAGGGCATTAGTTTGAGCAATGCGAAGTTAGGTCCTAAATTTCCAGAATGGCTTTACACACAACACTCACTAGTATATCTAGAGGTTCCCAATTCAAGTATCTCATCCATAAATGGTGACCTGTTTTGGAGGTTTGTGGCTAATATTACACAGCTCAATCTCTCCAAGAACAACATCTATGCAGACTTAACAAACATCACACTCAACTCACAGCTCATATTTATGGATCATAATAATTTCACTGGAGGGCTCCCACATATATCAGCAAATGTTATCTATTTGGACTTGTCCCGCAATTCTTTCTACGGACCCATTGCCCCTTTGTTCTGTCACAAGTTGGGCACGCAAAACAATTTGGACTATTTGGACATATCATTCAACCTTTTAACAGGAGGAGTTCCTGATTGTTGGGAGTATTGGAAAGGTTTGTCTTTCCTTTTCATGGAGAGTAACGTGCTAACAGGTGAACTCCCTCCATCAATGGCCTCATTCATTGATCTCATAGCACTGGATTTGCACAACAACAGCTTGTCTGGCCATTTTTCATTGGACCTATCAAACATAACAAATTTGGAATTCATCAATATCAAGCAGAACAATTTTTCTGGGACTGTACCAACAAAGATGCCACGTGCTATGGAAGTGATGCTACTGGGATCTAACCAATTTGAAGGAAACATTCCAACCCAGCTTTGCAATCTCCCTTCACTGATTCAGTTGGATCTTTTCCACAACAAACTCTCAGGACCTATTCCTCCATGCATTAGTGACATTCCTAGCATGGGTGGAGCACAAAGAACAAGTCATTACCCGTTTGAGTTCAATTTGTACAACAAAGGCCAGGAGTTAGAGTACGAGGACTATGGATTACTTAGAACGCTTGACCTTTCATCTAACAACTTGTCAGGGGAAATCCCTTCACAACTTTTCAATCTTGTGCAGTTACAGTCCTTGAACTTGTCCAGAAATCATTTCACGGGAAAGATATCAAGGGAGATTGGAAGCATGAAGAACTTGGAATCTCTTGATCTATCAAGCAACGAACTTTATGGAGAAATTCCTGGTTCCATTTCCTCTATATCTTTCTTGAGCTTCTTGAATCTGTCATACAATGATTTCACTGGACAAATCCCAGTTGGGACTCAGGTTCAGAGCTTGAGTGCTTCTAGCTTTGCTGGGAATCCTAGGCTTTGTGGAGATCCTCTACCAATTAACTGCACACAAGGAAGTGGTAATGTTGAAGTGTCAAAGCAACATGCAGGAAGCAATGATAATGCCTTTGGAACCGAGTCACTCTACCTTGGGATGGGAGTTGGTTTTGCAGTGGGATTTTGGGGGCTTTGGGGTTCTCTGTTCCTTAACAGGACATGGAGGCATGTGTATATTCGGTTCCTTAATTATGGTGCACACCAACTTCATGGGTTTGTGGCTGTCAAGTTAAAAGCTTTAGTGCTACATCACTCAGTTCCATCTGAGGTAAATGAAAGTTCATAACTCTGTCAACATGTCTATACTTTATTGCCTCCTTTTTTTTTGTGGACTCATGAACATTAATTTCAATATATTTTTACTTGTATATAATTAATGAATGACATGTTGGCAAGTTAAATTTCTATTAGATCGATATGTTTACTTCTATATAATTAATGAGTTCCTGAGAAAAGAAGGGTACGATTACTTTCCTTGTTTTATATCTTATCTAACTGATTTGCAGTGTCTTCGGTGAGCTTGGACAGAGGACAACTTGAATGGCCTGGAATTTGGTGGAGATCTGAAACAACATGGAAGATTGAATGGAGTCACCTATATAAAGTAACGAAGTCGACGTAGTAAAGGATTTAAGAAAGGATTTACAATTAAAAATACTTCATGAGGATGGTTTATGGAACCCTTTGCTCAATTATTTGCTCAATTATTTTCGGTGTCGTTCATCAATCATAAATAAAAGATAATAAGGTTATTTAATTTTTGCAATATAAAATGCTGTGACACCCTAATTTTTTTCATCAAAAACCTATAAATAAATAAATAAAATCATTGTTTTACAAACATATACTTTATTGAAAAGAAAGTCATAAAAATAAAAAATTATCTAAAACATCTTTCAGACATTAATCATTCTTTCTAGTGTTGTGTATCTTCCTCAACACATGTACAATCATATGCTCCTATGATAATTCATGATCATCCTAGGTGTAGGTGAAAATTCCAACCACAAACATATGAGTAAACTAACATCACAAACCAAAAATATGCTCCTATAATAATTCATGATCATCCTAGGTGTAGGTGAAAATTCCAACCACAAACATATGAGTAAACTAACATCACAAACCAAAAAATCAGCTGTGAAATAAACTCATTTAGTATTTATAACCTACAACATTTAAAAATATATATAACTTTTCATAAGAAACCACAACAACACCTTGGCTCATAGAGTTCTCAGTCCAGAGACATATATCCTCTAACCTTGACACTTAAGAGCCAAGTATCAAACATGGAGCTACTCACAAGCATTCAACCAAGTTACAAACAACTCAAAAATACATACCAAAACTCAACACAATTCCCTGTCATCTACCTAAACATTTTCGAAAACATGTCAAAACATCATATGAACACTAAAACAAAAGACATGCTAATTTCCAAAACTTTTCATAAACAACCACAATTTAGCACTATTAATCATATCGACACATACAATCAAGAAAGCAACAAACAAAGTCAACAAACAACAAAGTTAGCTTCTCTCACAACCCAAGATACTCACACACCCCTATGCCCATGAAACTCAAAATCATGAAAAAATTTTCATCAAAATATCATTTTTCTCAAAAACACCCTTTGAAACCCTAGACCCAAATCAATTATCAATTTCTCCAAATGTCAACATATTTTAAATAGGGTTAATTATGCGCATGTGGGATCTTCTCAATTTGGAAGAAAAGTTTGTGGTTGTGGCGACCAATTACTGCTTCTTATAGCAACTACTGCAAAGAATAATGGCAGATTTTTCTTCCGGTGTCGAAATTGGGCAGTACGTCTTTTTTTTTTTGGTTTCTAGATTCGTTAATTTTTTTGTGGGGATGTTTCAATTTTGTTAAATTTGATACTTTGTATTGTAGAGTGAATCACATTGTAACTACTTTCGATGGGCTGATGCGGTGGAAACTGAATTGGAAGGGAAGCCTAAGATTGAAGGAGAGAATGAAAATTTAAGTGACAATGAAATAATGATACTTCAGTTGGTGCAAAAGAATGCGAAACTAAAGAAGAAGTTATTGGCAGAGAGAAAATTGGGAGAAATAAAACTGTTTTTTTTTATCTTGTCTTGGGTTTTTACTGTCATACTTTGTGTTTTATTTCTGTTAAAGTCAAATTGTAAGGATTAAGTTTGTAAGTAGTTGGTGATTTGTTAACTGTTATGAACTACAGAATGTTGAATTTAAGTTTGTGTTATGAACTGCAGAATCTTGAATTTTGAATTTAAGTTTGTTTATCAAATGTAAGTTTATTCCCTACTCCCACCAGTAAATAGTTAATGGTGAATTGGCAGTAATGAATTTCGTTCATTTGCACTGAATTGGTGAATTGGCAGTAATGTAAGTTTATATATGCACTATGAAAATTAGTGAATTGGCAGTAAACGAATAGTGTTCATTTCAAAGTTGTTTTAACGTATATTGGTTTAATAGTAGAAAACACTGGAATGTCAATTATAGTGGCCAATAGTCAAATATGATAGAAGCCCATGCCATGAAAATTAATATCCTGGCCATGAAAATTTATAACCTGGACATGAAAATTTATGATGGAATCAAAATTATATAAATATCAAACATCAACCTGGCTATGACAATTTTAATCAAGCATCATGAAGGAAGTTGTAATCAATCATCAACAAATGTAATCAAGCATAACGACGCAAAACAGTGGGCCAAATGTGATATATAACAACACATCAAAATAAGTAGCATCTTGTACAATATTCAAAATAGTGGTGCAAGTGGTCCAAGTGATCTGTTTCGGTCTCCTAAAGCTAAAACAACAACAATTGGAAGGTTCATCACAGCTAACAACAAAAAATACTTTTAAATCAAAATATCCATGTGACCACCACTACATAACACCACTCCCAATATTGTTCACATGGGTTGTCCAGTTGGTGGGTTGCTTGAACTTGCTTGTGAACCTAAATTAGGTGCGCCGCTCGGGGGCTTGGATGACCTTACTCCCTTCCTCTTAGCTGTCCTTCTTGTGATGGTAACAGATCTTAAGGTCGTCTTTCTCCTGGATGAATTTGCAGTGGCAGTTGCAGTGGCAGTGGTAGTTGCAGCTGTTGCAGACTTCTTCTTCTTCTGTTTTCGCTGTTAAGAACATCAGTAATTAGCTCCAACTTTGTAAATATATCACATTTGATTTCATTATAATAAACAATATTCACCTTGTTGGTTTTTCCTTGCTTGCAGCTTCTGATGTTGTGATCAAATTGTCTGCAGTTACTACACTTCATTCTAAGATGCTTCTTCCCAACCTAGAGTGATTGACATCCTCATCATCTCTCCTTCTTAATTTTCGTGTCCTTCCAGGAGGAGTCTTAAATATTGAGGGTAGGATTTGTGGTGCATCAGTTTTAGGCCATAGTTGTTGGCCATTAATGGGTGAAATTTGTGATCCATAACAAGCTTCATAAGCCTCCCTTTTGTAATATGCATGCACGAAATCAGAGGGATGTTCTACTTTATAATTGATTGCAGCCACGACATGTCTACATGGTATGTCAACTAAGTCCCAAAAAATAACAAGTGCAAGTGTGGTTTGTGAGATCAACTATGAATTTATCCATTGTGAATCCTTGTATAACTTCAAACTTACCATCTCCACTCCATCATTGTTATAATTGGTTTATCCCTAGCTAGCAATATAGTGCTATTAAATGACTCTGACAAATTGTTCATGAGGACATCACACCTAGAATATGCACTAAATGCATGCTTACACCAACACTTACGTGGAATTGCATATAACCATTCAGCAGCTTCTTGATTGACCTTCTTTAGCTCTTCCATATTTGCCTCCCAACCTTGATAGTATGTGGCTTTAGCAGCTGCCATCATGAGATTCCTAATGACTACACCACCACCAAATCTCTTCTTGTAGTTGATGTACAAATGCCTTCGACAAAAGCGGTGCTCCACTCCATGCAATAGCTCATCAAATACTTGCATCAGGCCCAGTAAAATGTACATATACAATAACTCAATAACACATATTGTTTAATTGTTCACAATTATGTACACGGATTTTGTTTTACCTTTTGCTGATATGAAATAAAAACCCATCGATTGGTCTGAATATCTCCAATGTCCTCCAACAATAATGTTAGGAACCACCTCCAAGTCTACTTGCACTCATTCTCCACAATAGCAAATGTTAGTGGAAAATATTGGTCATTTGGATCCCTTGCCACAACAACTAATAATTGGCCTCCATAGCTAGTCTTAAGGTGACATCCATCCAACCACTAACATCCATCCATCAGCATCACCCTTTGCCTCTTCTTTAGTTACCATACCCCCATTGACAACAACATTTGCCTCTTCATCATTTACCCCACCAACAATCGCAGCAACATTTGCCTCTTCATCATTTACCCCACCAACATTGGCAGCAACATTTACCTCTTCATCATTTACCCCACCACCATTAACAACAACAATTCCTTCTTCTTCATTTACCCCAACTCCATTAACAACAGCATTTGAATGTTCTTCATTTACCCCATCACCATTCACTCCTTCAACAAGTTCAATAACTTGAGCAGAACTTACCAAATGATCCACATAGATCTCAACCTCCTCGTTTATGTTCTCTGCGTATTCGGCCAACTCCAAAGCATGCCTATCTTCACATAATGGCCTTAGATCTCTATCCATTCTTCCTTTCTTGGGCTTCCACCACATATAAAGTTCTCCATCATACTTAAAATCCTTCTTTAGAATACCCAATGCTTCAAAGTAGGACCACATGTCTGGATCCAGTCCACACACTACATGTTCCTCTCCACCTTCGTAACGCAACATCCTTCTCCTAAATCTTTCAAACTTCCTCATGTGATGGAAGACGACTAAAAAACCCATCTGTGCAACAACGAAATATAGAACCCTAAACCCATCAGAATCAAAACCAAAAACTACAATGACACACCCGCTGGAAACTGGAAACACCCTATAATTTTTCCCCCAAATCAAAACCAGCAAAACCCTAAATCAAGAATAAGAAACGAAAGCAAAAACACTTACCTCTATTTCCAGCCGATGTTGGTCGAACAACGTCGCCGACAAACTCAATCACGCACCACGCGGACACCCTCCACAATTACTCGCACACCTTTCGTATTCCACTTTCACCACGCAAATGAACAGTTTCGAGGACCAAATGTTTCTCCGACAAAACTTTCACCAAATTCACTTAACACTTATAAACTATGCCCAAACATTTTACTGCTGATGGAAGACATAACGCACATGTTAAAATTTTACATTTAATATATTATATAATATTAATTAAATTAATTTAATAAAGAAAAAAATTGCCATTTAACACGTGTCTCAATCTTAATAACCACATGTCGCCAGATGAGGAGTCTACCTGGAACGCCGTTAGCCACGCACTCACAGACTTAACGTCGTTCACAAATTAGGGACTAAAATCAGTAGTTTCAAATTCATGAGGACCAAAATGGTTTAACGTTTGCGGGAGGGACCATTTCCAAAAAATGATAATAGTAGAGGGACTAAAAACATAATTAACCCTTTTAAATAAAAGCTCTTTTAAACCTCAAAAGATAATAATGAAACAAAAAATAATCACAGTTTAACCTAACTCATCATGCACATATAAAAGCAAGAAGGCAAGAAAGAAAACCAGAATGTTAGTTGTCCTTGACCTCTTACTCTTCACTCCTTCTTTCTTCCCTTTCGAAATTCAATCTTTAAAACATTCTTCCTTTTTCCTGGTCTTACCATTTCTATTAAGATTCTCTTCTTAAACATTGTTGATGAGTTCAAATTTTTGCCCTCATTTCATATTCAAAATTGGGGATTTAATTGAATTTTCCGTGCTTAAAGATTGATTTAATTAGGATTTGTGATTATTGGATTTATTGAATAAGTTTGGTAAAAATGGCGTAAAAATTGATTTTAGTTGCATAAAATATTATTGGATATTCTAACGTTTGTTAATGCAGCTGGAATTTATTTTTTGTCAATAATAGTGCGGATTTGAAATATTCAAAGTTACAAAATAAGTCCAAAATCAGGAAATTCTGAGAAAGAATAAATCAGGAGCTAAATGCACCCCCAGATTTTATTTGCACACTCCTTCTAAAGTGGACAACCAAAAAACTGTTCTGCACCCCTAGTTTTCACTAAGTTGTACCCCTCTTACCAGTTAAACTACACTCAACCAGATCACGCCATGTGGCAATCCTTAACTTTTAAAATTGGCCAACCAGAACAAGCCACGTGGCAACAATCCTTGCACTAACAAGCTGTCCAATGGAAGGCTGCCAAGTCATCATCTTCATCTCCAAAATAGAAACCCTAATTTTCCTCAAACCCTAGCCGCCACCATGACCTTCGACGGCAGCCGCCGCCGTTTCACGAGCACCACCTTCGCTGCAGAACGCATCTTCTCCGGAAGCCTCGGTCATCACCTTCACGCAGCCATGGACACCGGAAACAAGAGCAAGAACCACAACCACGAACCTGCACCAGTTCGCGTCAACCATTGCAGACACGAGACAACTTCATCTTCTCTACAGTAGAGCCAAATTCACGTTCCACCATCCAACAACCATTCTTGCAACCTTCGCGCACCACCATGGCCACTGCACACTTGCAACCATGTCCGCAACATCACCGCACCTGCGGGCCTGATTCGAATCCACACATCTTGCAACCGCCACCGTGAGTTCTTCTTCCTCGTGCACAAACTATCTACAAAACAACACCGTGAACGCAGCCAGATTCAGCGCAACAGCCTCCATCCTTGCGCACCGTAACTATTCATCGGAGCAACACCACGCCAGCGCATCTTGCACTTCAGCGCGCAACCACCGTGAACAACATCAACCATGGAAGTAGCTTCACACCGTTCCTGCAATCTCGCGAGCAAAATCACCTACGCACACTAGATCGGAGAAGAAGAACAGAGCAGAGTCGTAGAGCCACCGCGTCGGAGCAGCCGCCCCGTGATGCACAACCAAGGGAGGGAGAAGAGTGTGAGAGTGAAACCCTAATTCTAGGGAGAGACTCTGCGCCACGTGTCAGGCTGCTATTTTTTATTTTATTTTTACGCATATACGTTTAATAGAGTTTGTGTTTTTTGTAGTCTTTAGTTTTATTTTTATATTTCAAGCAAAATTCTATTTTTGTTTTGATTAAGAATTTCTTTTAAGAAATTTTTTGAGACTAGTT
>Ga0214542_1005062_pt1 | contig 25491 bp, 16 predicted proteins | sample CNSS1metaG_FD_160096 | JGI IMG/M metagenome (GOLD analysis project Ga0214542, IMG submission 160096) | Root nodule microbial communities from cowpea collected in UCLA plant growth center, Los Angeles, California, USA - CNSS1 | ecosystem: Host-associated > Plants > Roots > Nodule | place: USA...
ACCAGTTCTCTTCAGAAAAGCAATTCTTCCTCGCCCAATGCTTTACCACCAATTCTTCCCACCCCGTTGACTAAAGCTTCACCCCCCGTTCGTCGCATTTCTCCCGCTGAGCAACAATTGTGACGTGAGAAGGGTCTTTACTTTACCTGTGACGCCAAATATACTTGGAATCACAAATGCCCAAACAAACAGTTGATGTTATTTGACTTGGAAGAAGATCCATCCGAAACACCCTTGGTCGACTCAACCCTTGCGGAGGTTCCCGTTCAGGATGACCCTTCTCATCTGTCCCTCCATGCTTTTCGGGGATCCTCCAGTCATGCTACTATATATTTTCGTGGGTTTATCGAAGGAAAATCGGTTCGCGTTCTCTTAGATGGGGGCAATTCAGACAACTTCATCCAACCTAGACTCGCTCACCTTCTTCGTCTTCCCGTTCAACCTTCCCCTCGTCTTCGGGTTATGGTAGGAGATGGATATTGTCTACAAACTGAAGGCTACATACCTCGCCTCTCTGTTTCTATTAATGGTCATGCTATTACGTTTCCGGCTTATGTGTTAGAGGTGAGTGGCTTTGAGGTCGTGATGGGTGCATCGTGGTTGGCGACGTTGGGTCTGCATATTGCTGATTATAGCGCGGCACGGATTAAATTTACCATTGGTTCTGATTTTGTTACCTTACAAGGGGAAAATTCATTTGTCCCTCAAATCGCGCAATACAATCACTTCCGGAGGCTTTGCTCAATTGATCAGATATTTGAAGCCTACATGCTCTCATGTTCTTCCCTTGAGCTGGAAAATACTATAATGCCCTGTTTTCCCCCTAACACTCCCTCGGACCTGCTACAAGTCCTTTATCAGTACACCTCAGTATTTCAAGTTCCCACGGGTCTTCCGTCGTCCCGCCGCCACGATCATGCTATTCCTCTACGAGAGGGTGTATCAGCAATTTCAGTTAAACCCTACCGCTATCCATTTGTTCAGAAATCTAAAATTGAACGTATGGTTGCGAAATGTTATAGCAGGGCCTTATTCAGCCCAGCAACTCTCCTTTTTCCGCTCAAGTCCTATTGGTCAAAAAGCATGATGGATCTTGGCGGTTCTGCACTGATTATCGTGCCTTGAATGCCGTTACTATCAAAGATTCTTTTCTGATACCCACTGTGGATGAGCTATTAGATGAATTGTGCGGTTCTCTTTACTTCTCCAAATTGGATCTTCGAGCAGGCTATCATCAGATCCTTGTTCGTCTAGAGGATCGTGTTAAGACTGCCTTTCGTACTCATAATGGCCATTATGAGTGGGTTGTTATGTCGTTTGGTCTCTCGAATGCTCCAGCCACTTTCCAGGCAGTCATGAATGATCTATTTCGGCCTTTCCTTCGCAAGTTTGTTTGGTATTCTTCGACGATATTCTGGTGTATAGCTCAGATTGGTCCCGACACTTGGAGCATTTATCCTTGGTTCTTCAAGTCTTACACAATGATAAGTTTTATGTAAACTTATCAAAATGTTCTTTTGGTCAATTGCAAGTGGACTATTTAGGACATGTGGTTTCTGGACGAGGAGTAGAAATGGAACCTACAAAGCTGCAAGCGGTGCGTGAATGGCCTACTCCCACTTCAGTTACGCAACTGCGTGCTTTCCTTGGACTCACAGGATACTACCGTCGTTTTATTAGGCATTATGCTGCGATTGTTGGGCCATTGACTGATCTTCTTCAGAAGAATGGGTTCCAGTGGTCCCCCACCGCGCAAGCTACTTTTGAGCATCTGAAAACAGCCTTAGTGTCAGCATCAGTGTTAGCTCTCTCTGACTTTTCTAAACCTTTTATTCTGGAAACAGATGCATCTGCCGTGGGGATTGGTGCTGTTTTAGCTCAAGATGGTCACCCCATTGCATATTTCTCCAAGAAATTATCTAGTCGTCTCCAACAACAATCTACTTACGTTCGAGAGCTTTATGCCATCACTGAAGCGGTGGCAAAATTTCGCCATTATTTAATTGGTCACCACTTTGTGATTCGCACAGATCAACGTAGCTTGAAGCATTTACAAGATCAAACTATCCAAACTCCAGAACAAGAAGCGTGGCTTCCAAAACTCTTGGGTTTTTCTTATGCCATTGAGTACAAACCAGGCCCGACAAATGCAGCAGCCGACGCCTTATCTCATTCTTTTCACATGGCTATCTCTATTGCCCAGTTGTCTTTAATGGATGATATTCGTGCCGCTTTATTGACCTCTCTGGCCTTCCAACAACGAGTCGATTTGTTCAAGGCAGATCCACAAGATTACCCTCATCATTCTTTCTGTGATGGCTTATTATTTATACATCATAGGGTATGGATACCTAATGATACGCCCCATGTTATTTCCTTGATCCTTCAAGAATTTCACTCTTCCAGAATTGGGGGTCATGCGGGGTTTCTACGGACATATACTCGCATTGCAGCTTCCTTTGCTTGGCAAGGCATGCGCCGTGATGTTCGAGCTTGGGTTCGTGCTTGTTAGGTGTGTCAACGTGCCAAACACGTCCAGACTTCGCCAGCTGGGTTGTTAAGTCCCTTACCCGTTCCAAATAAGGGGTGGGAAGACATTGCTATGGATTTTATAATTGGGTTACCAGCATCTCGCGGATATTCTGTGATCTTTGTGGTTGTTGACCGTTTGTCCAAGTATGCTCATTTTGCTCCCTTGAAAACTTCGTTTACTGCTATAAAAGTTGCTGAAGTATTTGTAGCTAGTGTGGTTAAGTTGCATGGCTTTCCCCGTTCCATCGTTTCTGACCGGGACAAGGTGTTCATTAGTTCCTTTTGGCAACACCTCTTTAAGTTTCATGGAACTTCATTGAAAATGAGTTCGGCATACCATCCTCAAACGGATGGCCAATCGGAGGCTGTTAATAAATGCCTTGAGATGTATTTGCGTTGTTTCAACTCTGAACAACCTCATCAGTGGGTTCAATTTTTGCCTTGGGCAGAATTATGTTATAACTCGTCTTTTCACACTTCCATGGGTATGACTCCTTTTAAGGTGTTATATGGTAGGGATCCTCCTTCCATTATACCAGCATCTATCAATGATGACACACCCTGGGTGCAGTAAACGATTCGTGAAGATACATGCACGATTGAGGGAGTGAGTGGGTATTTAAGGGGGGATTGAGGAATTGTATGGGTGTGGTTATTTTCTTCTTCTCTGGAGTGTGGACCTTTACCACTGCTTTGTCATTTCCTTCTCTTTTCTCCTCTGGTTTTTTTCTGGTATAATTGTTTGTTTGTGTTGATACAATTTAAGGCAGCCATAACAGTTTAATAACCATCCATGTAGAAAAAATTTAAATATAGATATTTATTTAGCAGTTAACATGTGAGTTTTTTTTATCACTTATAAACATTGAAAAAACAACAAAGTCATGTACAATAAGAGGCAAAAATTTAGCAACTATCTGGGAACAACCTGGGGCTCTAACGGAGAAGATCCGCCACCTTCCTCAGGCACATCTACAATGGTACTTTCTGTTGCTACCTTTTCCTCCTCTTCTTTAAAGCCTTCCTTAAATCTATCATAATTGGTGGGTTCAATAGCCTTGAATGGTCGCTCACCCAAAATTCTCCGCAAGTCCTCCTGGTGAAGTACTTCTTTTTCAAGCAACAACTCAGCAATTTGAGTAACTTGTTCCTTGTGTTCCTCGATTAGATTTACCGTTCGTTCGTATGCTTTGTTCACCCATTCGCGCACTTCGCTATCGATGATTGCAGCAGTTTTACTGCTGTATGGTTTGGACATCCCAAATGAGTCATCTCTTGAAGGGAACGAAAGGAGACCCACTTTGTCGCTGAAACCATAAACTGCTACTTGGGCATATGTCATCTTGGTAACTTTTTCCAAGTCATTTTGTGCTCCTGTTGATATTCTCCCTACAAGAACCTGCAGTGACAGGGGAACGAAACATCACTTTCATGCCTTTTGATATTTGGAAAGCGCTTAGCATCAGATAAGAGAAAACCATTCAACAACAAAAAATAGAAAAACAGTAATAAGATTTACTCCTAAAAGACATAAATGCACTGAACCACATAAAATTCTTTCAAGATAGAAAGAAATAGCCATAGAGCAAAACATATACAAGAGAGAAAGTTAAGAAAAATGACAAAACTACCTGCTCAGCAGCTCGACCACCAAGTGTCATGCAAGTCATATCAAAAAGCTGCTCCTTTGTTATGAGAAGGTTTTCGCTTGGAACATATTGTGCAAATCCAAGTGCGGCTGAGCCACGTGGAACGATAGTTACTTTTAACAAGGGCTCAGCGTGTTCCAAGAACCAACCTGCAACAGCATGGCCTGATTCATGGTACGCAACAGTACGCCTTTCCACCTTGCTTATTACCTGGTTAGGAAACATAGGTATTTGAGAGAAACACTAAACAATAACGGAAAAGGCAAAGAGATTTTCAAATACCCTTCAGTTTAAAATTTCATTTTCAAAGTAGCATACCAGCTTCAGCATCACGAAGTTTTAACTCAACAAAATCCTAAGATAATATATTTCTGCAGATTAGAAACAGCGAAAAAAGGACCCTGAGTATATCAGTCGGTCCTTTCAAACATAAAAATGAAAGGGCACTAGATTCAGCATACATCGGTGTTCAAATTAATTAAATCCAACTTTGACTAGATAAGTTTTATGCAACATATCTTAGTTCAGGAGATAAGAAAAGCCTTTCCACGCCCTATAGTGGGAAGGAAATCAGAGTATCTTCACAATGAATCAAGAGAACCGCTTTTAATTCCCCTTTGTGTAGTTCTAAAAATATATCATTTCATTCATTAGCACAATTATTAGTAAACAAATAAAATACATAGGATTATAAATGTAATTAATAATTAATAATTAAACAATTTCATACAAAAAGGAATAATATTTTACAAGACTGAACTTCCCACACTTTTCTCCTCGTTCCATGTCTTCCAAATACATTTATACACGAGTAACTTCAGGAAAAAGACAAATATTCCCACTATAGTTGAAATTTAACAATATTTTGTCCTTCATAGTTGTCATTCCCAAACTGCGAAGCGGCCAACCCTAAACGTAAGATAGTGGGATGACGAACATTCTAAATTTAATGAATTTTTTAATATATGTATATATTATTTTAGATTATTTATATGTAGGCAGTTTATATTATATATATATATATATATATATATATATATATATATATATATTGTATATATATTTACTATTATTACTATATTATTTGAAATTTTATTGTTTAGCTTATTATATTATATAATATGTTTAATTTAGTTTTATTACTACAATTAGCTAATTTATTATACTTCTATTACTTATTTGTATTATATCATATTTTATGCTTTACGCTTATGTATAAAATAAGCAATGATTAAAATATTTTTTATATATATATATATATATATATATATATATATATATATATATATATATATATATATATAATTAAACTATTATTATTATTATGCAGTTTATTATTTTACAGTAAATAACTGTCCATAAATTATAAGTTAAAAAGCAGTCACATGAAAATATGATGTTGGACTCCAATATAGGACCAAGGTCCAACAGATGAGAAATGATAATACCACACCATGAAACCTAAGGACCCACGACTCCATAATGCAATGCAACAAATTTGTTGTGCCTCACCACTGCACTCCACCCTGCTCTGCCGCAATAACAGTCACCCGGACCACTATTGATAACATAGGGATTATTAATGCATTAAATTAAACTTAAACATTAAGCTCTCTTATATCTCCTCCATTTGACTTCCTACAATATGCAAGACTTTTAATTCTATAAACTAAAACATCCAGCTCCACCCTTCCACTCACAAGCCTACCTAAAGAGAATATAAAAACTTATAAAGACATACCTTGTTCTTCTTTTCCAAACCACCAATGATCCTATCGATTGCTGCCTCAAAATGGTCCATTGTGACTTGTGTCACCTCACTTCTTGCAGCAATCAGAGCCGCTTCATTACAGACATTAGCAATGTCTGCTCCAGCAAATCCAGGAGTAAGGGCTGCAAGCCTCTGAGAATAATATGAAGGTTCCTGGTCAAGTTTGATCTTCTTCAAGTAGATCTGAAATATCTGGTCACGACCTTTAATATCAGGTTTGTCAATTGCTATTTGGCGGTCAAATCGCCCAGGCCTAAGAAGGGCCTTATCTAAGATATCAGGCCTATTCGTTCCTGCCAAAACAACAACTCCAGAAGTGGTTCCAAAACCATCCATCTCCACTAACAATTGATTCAATGTACTTTCACGCTCATCATTTGCACCAGAAAAACCGCCACGCCCCCTTGCTCGACCAATTGCATCAATTTCGTCAATAAATATTATACTAGGAGCACATTGCCTTGCTTCCAGAAACAAATTTCTCACCCTTGATGGTCCAACACCGACAAACATTTCCATGAAATCAGACCCAGATATAGAAAGAAATGGCACCCCAGACTCCCCTGCAGTTGCTTTTGCTAAAAGTGTTTTTCCTGTACCCGGAGGACCAACCAAAAGAGCACCTTTTGGAATTTTTGCACCAAGTTCTTCATATTTCTTTGGGTTCTTGAGGAAGTGGACGAACTCCATAATTTCAAGTTTTGCCTCATCACAGCCAGCAACATCTTTAAAATATATCTAAACAAAGTGAAACAAAAAAAAAAAAGATAAATATTGGTTTTAAATGAGCTTATTGCTAAGTCACTACCAGCACTTCTCCCCTAGAGGAAATAATTAAAATAAATACAAGAAACATCAGTCGTGTCATTGAGAGAAGAAACAGAAATCTCCCAACCTTATTTTTAGTATTTTTGTCTACTTTTGTAACATGGGCTTTTCCTATGTTGAATATTCCACGAGCACCCTTACCGCCACCACCTCCACCAACACCAAGTCCACCTTGCATTCTCCTTCCCATGTACAGTAGAGATCCCAACAATAACAGTGTTGGAGCAAATCTCATCAGTTCCTGGTACCAAACCATCTCAGCAGAATAAGTTACAGGCACAAAATCATGAGGGTCAATGCCAAGAGCTTCTTGCGCTTCCTGTAGCTTCTCTTCGAAAGACTCAACACTTCCAATGTTAAAATAATATTTATACTGGCCTCCATATTCCTTTGCAGGCAGGGTCCCTTGAACTACTTCACTATCTGTTTGGTTGCGAGGAGAGTTCCTTATGTATACTTTGGCAACTGATTTGTTTGAGACAGCAATATGGTCTACTAATCCCGGTTCCAAGAGCTTATTTTTAAATTCCTGAAAGCTAATCTGCAAAGAATCAAATTTTGGTCAATGTCAGAAGGATGATAACAATAAAACTAAAGAAATCATTGCCAAAAGGGACATGTTTTTGAATTCACACAATAATCCAGAGACACCCTTTGAGCATGTGAGATCTAGAAAAATGTCAACCATTGTTACATAACAAATCCTAATAATGACTTGCAATATATGAAAGTCTATCTTAATAGAGCTCCATTTTTAGAGAGCTACAGCCTGAGTAGTCAATTGCAGCAGCATAAAGCTAATCTCACAGATATACACACACATTTGCAGTCATGAAAGGTACTTTCGGCAGAATAAAGATTATAATTACTGGCTAACATGAATTAATCAATTAACATAAAAGTACTTAAGCAATAGGGGCAAGAAAGAAGAGAAGAAATTGTAGAGTGATGCCTAAGAAAGTGCTAGATGATGGTCTCAGCAACTACAGTATTATAATACACAAGACGGAACTCAAATATTCTACCCCATAATCTCTCTTACATTTTCAATTTCCCCCTTTATCAATAAAATCAAGATAATTGTGAAGTCAAATGGTACAAAGTTCAGTTCTCATGCATTAGAAACCATTGCATTCATCTTCATCATGTAGAGTGCAGATAATATTCATGAATTGAGTTCTTGACCCAACTTCACCCTCCCAAGCAAATTAAAACAAGGACTGGTTGTGCAAATACAAAGAAGTTGAGATTACCTCCTGCTGTTCACGAGGATTACTAGACCAGTATGAAATGAATAGCCCCATAACCAATACTGAGGAGATTATAGTATGAACTTCCTTCATGAAAGCTTCCCGAAAATTTCCATGATCATCTGTGTTTGCATTTGAGTTGTCTGAAGTTAAATAGAGAATCCAGGTATTAAAAGTTGTTTGTGTTACCCTTTTGATAAATTGGAATACATTAATACGATTAATTCTTGGACAAAAACAGACAGATCCCTAAGTAAATCAATGCAGCCACTGAGAGATAGAGTGCATATGTTGGGACTTGAACTCAAGTTTACAAACCCATATGCCCCCCATACACAGTAAAGTAGTAATTAAAGTTTGAAGTTGACAGAAAACAGAACCTTGGCTAAGGACAATAGAATTGAATCCTACTTCATTCTCCATCTTTCCATCATAAAGAAAGTTCATGCATGAAAGACCAACACTAAAAAATCTACACAGGCAATAGACAAACAATCAAGTCGTCAAGATCCAAAATGGCAGAAAACCACGCATAAACTTATAGCAAGGAAACGCTAACAAAACATCCCTCGAGTATTTACAACCCAAAGCACAAAAGCACTACTTAATAAACTCATGCACAAAACTAGTTCAACATATAAATTACAAGAAATACACACTCCACTTTACTCATTACACAAGTTACCAAGGTTATCTTCCTATATCAGAAGATAACAGGGTGCACACGAGAGATTCCATATTTACCTTTAGAGTCGTATTTTTTGTCATTTTCCTTCGGACCTTCCTTCTTTTCTTTGGGAGAAAACTTTTCATAATCTGCCAAACAAACAAAGAACTGAGTTCAATTCTTAAAACTAATTGAAGCAGCTTCAATCACATGCTAAACACACGGCATGCCCAGTAAAACTCACTCTTTTTCTTTGGGGCTTCACTGGAAAACAATCGGCGAACCCTAGGATTTGCAGCAACAGATTTAAAATCAACCAAACTGGAAAAGACACTACGACGGGAAGCACTGGCAGAAGAAACATAACTCCTAACAAACCCTAATACCGATCCTGCTCCATCAGAACACGCATTCGTCCGTGGTATTCCTGCAAGTGTTCCCAATCTCCCATTACCGTGTAATAAATTCTGTCACTCCAATTAAAAGCACCATATCAATTAGCCCCTTTATGACTGTCAGAAAAAAAAAAAACAATTGAATTGAAGGGAAAGTGAAAACATACTCTAGATGAGCGCGACACAGAGCGCGCAATCTTTGAAAAATTCATGCTCTCGGAGAAAAATTATTTCTTGGCCAAACTATACAATGTCAAAAAAAGAAATGTGAACCGAAAATATGTTAAACTAAGAACATTGAAACAGAGTAATCTAGGTCGCAAATGAGACTAGGTAAAAATTGATGTGGTGCCCTTTTTGTTAACAGAAGAAATGGAGAACATTCACTTACATTGCAAACGGATCAAGACAGTTTAAGCAGCTGCTTTTGGATCAGAATATTCGTCTTCTTCTTCTTATTATAACACCGTTAAGCTTTGATTTGAAAGTATTAAGTTCATCACACAAGAAAGCTTAATGTTTTCTCAACGACTTTTCTTCCAACCATGGTATAAAACCTGCCCACAGATTTTTCGTTCAAATATTTATATATTTATATATTTATTATTTTATTTTTGTGCCCAATAAGTTCAAAAATGTTTGTTTTTTATGTTACAAACTCAAATTTTGTTCTATGCACACTAGGAATAAGTGGTAGGATACGGGTGGTAGCTTTCCGTAGCCTAACCACTGGATAAATATCAACTTTGTACCCGTATTTATATTCGTCGGGTATCTGCTATGCAGATACTTGCTTATTTTTTTCATATTCGTGGATATTTACGAGTATCCGCGGATATTTACAAAAATATTTAAAAAAATAAATATTTAATCATAAAATCAAATAAAATAAATCATTATCATAAATTTTAGATAAAGTTCAAATAAAGTTTATACAAGTTTAAATAATTATAAAAATAAATATAAAATGACGTTCAACATAATAGAAATTCTTTAGTGCTTGGATCAATCAGCTCACTTCCTCCAATTGATTCCTGAAAAATAAACAAATAAAAAATCACTAATAATTTATATTGTAGTTTATTTTTGAATGAAATATTAAAGAAATTACTTACTTCATCAATATCCACATCTTGCAACATTGTATAAAGTTTCATGTTGTCCAATTTTAATCTAGAAGAGCTTGGAAACATAAGAAGTTCATTAAAAATTTCTAAATATCACTTAATTAAAATATTTAAGTAAAAGTATTAATTTCATTACCTTCCATGTTGGTCCATAACCAATCTTGGAGACACATCAATACCTCCATAGTATTTGGAAGTAATCTACTGCGATGTGGGGTAAGAATTTGACCACCATTACTGAATGAAGACTCTGAAGCAACAATTGAGATAGGGATTGCTAGAATGTCTCTAGCTAGCATATGCAGGGTTGGGTATTTTAACCCATTACTTTTCCACCACGATAAAATATCAAATTGTGCATCTGAATCAGGAAGTATTTCCTCTTCTAAATAACGATCTAATTCTGACTTAAAATTTGGTGTGTCACTTCTCTTTGCAATCTTATGTTTCACAAAATTTGACCTCCAACTTTCTTTTCTTCCAAGAATACCTACATCCACTACATTTAGGTTTGAACTTTGAGATGAAGCAGCCAATTCTTTACCCTTGACTTTAATGGCATACTCTTTTACCAAATCTTGACAAATAGATTTTACCCTCTCAATTTCATAATGAGAATTTTTTCCATAAATTTGAGGGAAAAAATAATCTAACAAGTCAATTTTGTACCTGGGATCTAATACAATTCCTACCGCCATCACCTCGTTGATCACACCCCAATATTTATCAAATTTAGTAATCATGGTTGCAGCCATTCCATGAATAATGGAATTAGGACAGGAAAGCCATTCAATCAAAGCCAACTTAATTTCACATATTTTTGGGAAAACAACATTCACAGTTGGATACAAAGTACCAGAGAATAAAAGTGTCACATCATAAAATAATTCCAACCTTTGACAAATCTCATTTGCCATCATCTAATCATGTTCATTAGGTAAAGCTTTGTATTGATTATCTCGTTGTGATAATCTATGAAACACATCTTTATATTGTGTAGTAACTTGAAGCATAAAAAATGTAGAATTCCACCTAGTCTTGCAATCAAGAACTAATTTTTTCTTAAATGGAATGTTCACTTGACCACATGCCTCTATAAATTTCTCCTCTCTTTTAGGTGTTGCTGTCCAAAAATGAACACTTTCTCTAATCTTTTCAATGGCATCAAAGATTATACATAAACCATCTTTAACAATCGGATTTAAAATATGAGCACAACAACGCATGTGAAAAATTTGTCACCTAAAAAAGATTTCTAGGTAAAATCTTCTCTAAAACTCACTCAATCATAGTATCATTTGTAGTGCAATTATCAACTATCAAAGTGGACAAGTTTCTATCTAGATTCCAATCCATTAAACATTGAATTAAAACATCAGCAAGAACCTTGCTTGTATGAGGAGTAGGTACACAAATGAACCTAACATAAAGATAAATATTTTAATAATCTATTCATAAACAAGTAAAGAAATAATACAAATTGTAATTATATAATTTAGAAACATTACCTCACAAGTCGACTTTCTAGGTTCCATGAATTAGTTATAAAGTGAGCAATGACCGTCATGTAACCTCTATTCTGGTTACTAGCAGTCCACATGTCAATAGTAATTGCAACTCGACTCTGATTATTTGATAACAATTTCATTATATTCTCTTTTCCTTCATTATAAGTCTTCATAATGTCACTCCTTATGGTGTTTCGAGAAATCCCCTTGAATAAAGGTTGCAAAGCAAGACTAAATTCCTTAAAGCCCATGTGATCAACCATTGACATTGGATACTCATGTAGAACTATCATTTTAACAAGTGCACACCTTGCTGCTTCTTGACTAAATACATAGTTTCCAACAACTATTGTTTCACTCCCTGTTTTTTTTGTTTTGAGAAATGCTTACTTGATGTCTCGAGTTGTTCGAAGTTTGCAACACCTAAAGTGGGCCATCAAGTGTGATGTCCCTTGCTTTGACCCCCCCAAAAGTTTTGAACCACAATAATTACAAATGGCTTTCCACTTTCCATCTATTTTTTGTTTCTTAAAGTGATTCCATACAACTAATGTGCGTCTTTTTCCAATAATGTTATCCTCTGTTTGAAATGAATTTCTAGTTTCTACTTGGATTGAGTCATCACCTTCATTCACATGAATATTATTTTATTCCTCTACATTTGATTCACCAACATTAGAGGCATTTTTCACTTGTTCTTCACCTTCATTAGGAGTAGAATTTTTTTTCGTAGACATGCTAAACAACAAACCAATACATATTTAGATAATTTACATAAATTTGTAGACATTGTTAACAAGCATACCATAAACGTCATTGTCTATATAGGGTTTGATATATATGCCCAATTTCAAAGAAAGGAAAGAGAAGAATGTCAAGGGGTGTACTTGGAAGAAGATAACGTACCAATATTTGAAGGTGGAAGAATGAAGACAGAAGACAAGACAAGATATGCAGCTTAGAAAAAATGAGGTTAGAATATTTTTTACTAATATATATATATATATATATATATATATATATATATATATATATATATATATATATATATATATAAGGGGTATTTTTGTGAATTAAAATTTAGCGAGTATGGGTATCCACGGGTACGGATACTATGATACCCGTACCTGCCCCGTTAACATGTGGGTATCCAATTTTAATATCAATTTCCTACCCATTGCGGGTTTTATTCGCGGATACGAATTTTTTTGACATCCCTAATACCCACGTACAACGAAACATAAAATTAGAAGAATGAAAATAGTTTATCTTATTATTTATATTTATTTTAAATACTCTTCTTATTTTTGTTACATTTATTTAATTTAATTTTTATTTTTGTTTTATATTTAATTAAATCTAATTTTCGTCATTCTTTTTGTTAATTTGGTTCTCTTTAAATAGTTAAGCTCACTGATCCATACATATCACATGTCAGTTTCTAATCTTTTTCTTTTAATTTTTTTTAAATTAATATTTAATTGAACACAAAACAAAGATTTTGACCCAATTAAATAAATACAAGGAAAATCATGACTAAAAGAGTATTTAATCCTATTTTTTTAAATGGTTGATTTTAAGTTGTGTATAAATTCTTTTGTTAATTTTCAATCTCTCTTGTTGCTCATTTTGTTATACGATGTTTTAGAGTTTTATATTTGGTATGTGAAGTTGTTACTATTTTTAAATTTCCAAAAGTATAATTAACTTATAAAATTTTAAAATTACAAAATTATAAATTTATAAAATTTAAAAATATAAAATAATATGTGTTGATAATCGAATAAGAAAAAAAATAAGAACTAAGTAAGTATTTAACGGTCATATCACATTATTAAAAAAAAATTAAACAACTTAATTAAAAAATATAAATATATTACGTAGTTAATTGAATGTTACTGAATATATATGAGTTGACTTAAAACTTATTTAAAATTTATTTATAGTTTGAATAATTATTTTTTCAAATTTTAATATTCCAATAATGTTTTATATTTTTGAAAGTCATGTTTTTTATTTTTTTTTCTAATAAAATGTAATATTTATGAATAGTTGAGAAATAATTTTGTGAGTTCATAGACTCACCACATTTATTATTCAGGAATAGTGATATTTTCCTTTTTTTAAATAATATTATGTGGTTATTTATAGCAACATATCATGTACTTATTTTATGTCTTTATTTTATCTTTATATTTTGAAATTATAAAAATTAAAAATAAATAGATTTAACTACTTATATTTTAGAAAAAAATTATATAAATTTGTTTTTGTTCTTGCATTCCACCTTTTCCTTTTTTTTATTTCTGGAATTTCCAAACTAGTCCTCATTAAAATTATAATTAAAGCCTCTACACATCCTCTATTTCATATTCTTTAGATTAAATATTTCAGATTCAGACACTAACACAAAAAGTGCCTATAACGTCACCTAGTTAACGTATGCTAGAGAGAACACATACGTCAAAAATGACCGGTGGGATTTTTGTAAATAAAGTGTCAAAAATTACGTTTGTCCAGCACTACACCAACGTCACTTAACATCGGTTTATGCTCGCCCCGACGTCAATCTAGCTTAACGATGAACCATAAATTACCTGACGTCACTCAACATCTGTTATTTAACTTACTCGATGTCACTTAATGTTGGGTATATGCAGAACCGACTTCTCGCGCCTTATGTTGGCAAAAAGAAGGAAGCCTAGTGATTTTGAATGATGATCAAAAAATGAATGATGATCAAGCAAGAATGAAGACAAAATGTTTAAATGTTATCTTGTAAAATAAAATAAGTGTGTTGTAGAATAGTTTAATTAAACTTAGAATCAGCAACATAACATTCATCTCTATAAGGTTCCATTTTTTGGAAAAACTAGTGATAATTGATTATCACTAATGATAATCGATTATCTATGCAAAACTTTTATTTTTTGAAATCCTACTAGAATAATTGATTATCTCCTGAAATAATTGATTATCCTGTTCAAAATTTGTTTTTCAGAAAACCTACTGGAATAATAGATTATCCTTAGTGATAATCGATTATCCTTGGCAGTTGAAACATGACGTTTCAGTTTTTAACCTAATTTTCGAAAACCCTATTTAAGGAACTGTAATTCAACTTCGAAAATACCTTTTTGAGAAGCTAGAGTGCTAGTGTTGTGAGTGCAAAGAGAGTTCTCTGAGTGTTCTCCAAGGAGCTTTGCAAAACCTAGTATGGGTAGAGTGATAACTTTTCCTAAAAGGGTTTCTAGGAGATTGAGTGCTACTGTTGTTGCTAGGAAAGCTAGGTCAGGTTCTCTGTGTGATTCAGAGAAAGGTTTTTCATCTCTTGTGGCTTCAAGAGAGGTGTTTTCTTTCCCTATTCTTTTGTTATCTGATTGTAATATGATATTTGTTAGTGATTGAGTTAATCTCTTTATTTGAAGAGATTAACAACTGGACGTAGGATCTTTTGATTTGAACCAGTATAAATACTTGTGTTCAATCTTCTTCTCTATCTCTTTATTTCATCTACCATTTTTTTAAAGGAATTGATATTTAAATTAATCGATAAATTTCAAAAAAATTTTAAAGTATTAATTTTAATACTAAAAACCAATTCAACCCCCTCTTGGTTTTTGTCCAAACGCTAAACATTTCGCTACCTTGATACCAACACCTTAAATTTCAGATTTGCAACGCGTAAACACAACTTTTCCTTTTCCTTGTGAGCTCTCCTCCGCATTCCGCTGGCCAGCGCGATCTTCGCAGGTGAGTTTTCCACCATGAAACTTGTTGGGTTTTGATTTGTGCACTAATTTAAGCATTTTGAACTGATTGGATTTCGTTTTGGTCTCCATTTCACATAAATGAAAGGTTTTCTTCCTCTTTGAACCATGAAGCTTTGTTTGCCGGCAACCCACCCTCCTCCATCTGCATCCTTGTTTTTGCTATAAAAGGTTAGTTTTTCATTTTCCTCTAGTTCATGTATGCGTTTATTTTTATATTTTTTTGGCTTTTTTTATTAGAAAAATTATGATTTTTGATAAATTTTGAATAAAATTTATATTTATTATTAGATGGGTTGCATGTTAAAATAATTTTATGTATTTTGTTCATTTTTTTTACTTATTTTTTTTATTTGAAATTTTATGATAGTTGATAAATTTGGAAAAAAAATTATATTTATTATTAGATTTGTTGCATGTTAAAATTATTGTAACTTTTTCAAATTTTTTTAATATTATTATTGCATTATTATTTTATACGTGAAGATTTATTATAATTTTAGTTCACAATATTGAGTGAACCTTATGTGAATTTGCCTAAGTTGATAGTGTGGTGTAAATATTGCTAAGGTATAATTGTTATGTCATTTGAAATTGGGTGGAGATTTAGGTAATATTTGGGGTAAATGATAGGGTATAAGTGGTATAAGGTTAACAATGACATTTTTATGAATTAGCAGTGTTGAAGTCTAATTAGGGGTAAACTTGGGTTGGGGAACCTAAATAAGAATAAGAACGTGGGTAACAAGTTAAACATATGAGAATTAATGCAATTAACTTGGTGAAGTTTACTACGGGTTTTTGATGCATAGCTTAGAGTGTGCAATCTGCTATGCGTGCCTAACAACCAGTACAACGCGATTACTAGTGTAGTGCCTGACAATGAGGTATGGACCGCCAAACGATAGCTACGAAATCAGAGAAGACCTGGAACGCATGGTGCTTGGCAGTAAAGGTTGTCCCGCCAAGCGATACCTGTAGAAATAGTGGCATCAGAGGCGCTTGGCGCCTGGCGACACGTTACCCCCACTAGGCAATCTGGAAGCGAGTTTCGCCTAGCAGCTCTGGAGCAGCGCCAGACGATAATGCAGAGGTAGGGCTTGTGTTTTGTTTACTTTGGATGTGCGTGATCTACAAGGCTTTGGTGATACCTTAAAGGTAAGCTTGGTGGATGTTCCTTGAGTTGTGACTTAGAATGTATCCCTTGAGTTATGGCTTAGGATAGGGTTTAAACACGTGGCATTCCTTGAGTTGTGGCTCAGAATGACATTTCTTGAGTTGTGGCTCGGGATGGCGGATGAACATGAGGAACTTTTGAGTTGTGGCTCAGGTTGGCGAGTGTTGCTAGTGTGAGTGTGCGAGTTGTGGCTAGTACGGATGGGTCCAAATAGATTGGCCTCTTCAGTATTCAACTGACGAGTTTGGTAGTCTTGGGACATTACGAATTATGTTCGCATTGGGAACTCCATTTGGCGTTACGGAGTGTGGTCCGTAGCAGGTTTCCCGCACGTGTTCTACAAGTTGTGGCTTGTAGGTGTGGCAGCAAGACATATTGAGGTATTCATCCAAAGACGTAGAACATGGATTACTTGGTGGTGACCATTTGGTTTGGAATCAAGGGATAATGTTCCTTTGATGTGTGTGTGTATATATATATATATATATATATATATATATATATATATATATATATATCTTGAATGTTATATATGTTTTATACTATTTGCCCACCCTGTCTACTTATGTTTGACGATGATAGTGTATTGCGTTACACGTGAGCATATGATGTTGCAGGTGGATCTGGTGAGGCATAGAGTTGGAGCAGGGCTAGTCTAGGAGAAAAGTTTTACCAGAGTTTTTATTATGATTTTGAATAAATTGTAAACTTTTATCTTATCAAACTTGAATATTGTATTTTGATTTTTAGAAGTATGGATTTAAGTTTATTTTACGATGAAATAAAGTTTTAAATTTTCTCGCGTTTTTGAGAAAGAAATTCATAATAAATGTGGTTTTACTTTTATTTCTTTATTTTACTACTTAAGTTCGTAATATCCGAGCGGAATTTTACATTTATAGTTTTAAGTTTCAATCATTGAGTACTGGAGGTAAGAGAAATATGTGGGTGCAGTGTTTTACTTTGTAGCTTATATAGGATGCAATAGAACTAAGTTTTGATTAATGAGTCAATGGCAATTTGCTAAATGTCTTTGTGGATATTTGGTATAGATGGAGAAATTTTTTTGGTTTATACATTTTTATGGATTTAGTGAATGTGATGGTTAATATAGGAAGCTAAGTTTGATGAAATTACGAAAAGATATTGGACTAAGTTATATATGATTATGTGTTTATATTTTATCGGTTGTTATGATATATTTTGTTGATCAAATTGATAAATTGTGAAATAGGTTTGGGAGATTGAGTTTTAATGGATGAAATTTTAGGATTTAATCTTTGTGCAATAGTTTGAGGTTAATGAAATTTTAAGATGTTTGATTATTGATGTAAGAAAAGAAATTTCGGGTCAAATGTCATTTTATGCTCAATTATGGATGATAATATTTTGTTACATTAATAAGGAACTTAAAGGATTCTTGAGGTCATAAGAAGTTAGGTATATGAATAATTGAGTGGATCCTAAAAGATTACTTAGGAGTTGGAAGACAACATGAGGAAGATGTATCCATATATGTTCTTGGTAAGTACAATTTTTTAGGACGAAAATTTTTCGGGTTGGGAAGGATGTAAGACATAGGAAAAACAATTATAATCTTAAGGAGGTAATTGGGCATGAATGGAATATTTAAATTAAGAAATAGATAATTCTATAGAGGTGAACAGTAACATAGTTGGTGAAACCTTTAGTCATGGGTTGGTGGTCAAGGATTTGAATCTTAATGTGTGGATATAGAGTAATTATATTTTTTAAATGTTGTTTTAATATTGTATGGAGGTGTTGATATGCAATTTTAGCGTGAGATGATTGATATGTTTTGGAGTGTTGCTTTAAGTATTGGGGGTTGTAAGAAAAAAATAAAATAAAAGTTTGAATGGGAGGAGAAAAGGAAAAAAGCAATGTGAGAGTGGAAGCAAGGGAAGAATAAAGCAAAGCTAAAGTGATCCTATTGTAGGAATTCCAGGTAAGGGGTGCTAAGCCTTCTTTTAAATTATTTTATGGGCGTGCTTTGAGTTGATAATTTCTTTTTCTTCATGGAATTTGTAACTTATTGTAGGAATTCCAAGTAAGGAGTGCTAAGCCTTGATCTTGTAAATTAGTTTATGGACATGCTTTGATTTGAGAATTTATTTTTCTTCATGGAATTTGTAAGGGGAACTACTCCATACACCTATGTTTTGTTTATGTGATTGTGTTGTCTTGGATATGGGATGAGAATAGGATTCTTTTTTGGAGTAAAAGAAGATTGTGTTTTGGATGTAATATCGTGTTGATGGATGTGTGTTGGGTGGTAGAATCACAATGGAAGTCTAAGCGAAGCTATTTTTTTTCTGCTTGAATTATGATGGGGTTGGAGATATGTGATATTCTTTCTATGTGTGAATGTTCAAATTTGATGGTTTAAGTGATAAATTTTAAGAAGACGAACCTTTTGCACTATTTACATGGATGAATTCACGGAAAAAAATTGGGTTACTCATTTTATCGTCTTTAAATTTTGAGATTATGTGGTGTAGGCAATGGTCATGATTGGTGTATATTTTTTTGCTTCATGAAATGTGTTTTTGGTAGAAAAGTAGACCATTGGAAGGTAAGTTGATTGAAATCAATTATAGTTTGTCATGTTGAAAATGTTGTGGTTAAATAAGATGGAAAGAAAAAAATGAATTTACAAGGAGCATGTGATTTTATACATAATGGTGATGATTTTTGGGATTGTGAATTTAGCATATGAGCATTGAAAATATGATGCTTGAGTTTTGCGAAATAAAGATTGAGGAATAATGCATGAGGGAAGTTGCATTAGTTAAATTATGAGGCATAAAATTTAGTATGGGGTTGGAAATTAATTGGAGGTTAATCTTGATTATTTTGGGTGAATGCTTAAGATGTGAATATGCTTTCAACTTGGGCAATTGCATTGTTTTTGTGGAGTAAAATGTTAGTGTCAATAAGAACTAACATATGATGTATGAATGTTTATCATTAAGAATACATAAGCATAAGTACATATCATATACTTTGATCTTCAAATGATATTGATCTTCAAATGATTTTTCCACTTGGCTCACTTACGAATGTCTTCTTTTTTGTAATTTATTTTATATATTTATTGTATTATAATGAAAGCGAATTAACTTAATTTATTTTTGTAATAGTGGAATCAAAGTGTTCAAATAATTCTCAAAATATTATTATAAATATAGTAGTTAAAGATTAAAGTATCAATGTATATAACTTGGTAAACAAATAAATTAAACACAAACTATTCAAATATTATTATTGAGCAATGTTCTAGTATTTAGAAATATCAAATTATGGACCTATATAATTAGATGTAGTAAATAATTATAATAAAAAATATTTAAAAATTTTAAAAAACATTAATAGTGTTGTTGTTGGTGTGTTGCAGGTCAACCCACATTCAACTTGGCTCGAACCCATTTAACCTGTGGGTTAACTGAGCTAGGTTTAGTTCAACCCAATTTTGAAAACAATGAAATTTTCTCAACTTAACCCGGCTCAAACCCATGATGAGTTGGGTTGGCTCACAGGTTCAAACCTATTTTGACATCTCTAGGTTAGCTTGGTTTGTCTACTTCAAGTATGTGATAGGTGTAGAATCTTGGAAGTTTAATTCAATACCCTTATCTTTTAGAAGTAGATCATGTTATCATGAATGTATGCACACTGATGATTTATTAGGTGTATTATGAATTTGTTAACTCTTTAGGAAGTGTACCAAATTGTTGTAGGTAGCAAAATGGAAGTCCAAGTATTATTTTTCCAAGGGGTTTGCGTTGGTTTGTCTAATTATGATTACTTATTGATTTTAGCAATAGTGAAGATCATTGTTTGATTCAATTTAAGAGAAAAGCATATGGAATTACAAAAGTTAAAAATTGATTTGGTAAAAGATTCATCAGGATTGGATTTCATGAATGAAATTGTTGCAACAATAACACAATATATCTCTAACTTATTCAAACATTCACATAATGAGCATACTTGCCCTAATTTCTTATAAGGAAGTTTGAAACCTATATCTTAAAGCATTAATTCCTCAGCCATTTTAACATAAAATTTGCATTAAAATAAGATATCTAGAATGACCAAGAGATTAAGCATATTACTGTAAGACCCGAGAAATTTAAATAATTAATTAAATAATTATTTAATAAATGCAGGTAGTAGGAGCCTTTAAGACATTTAATGCGGATTGCTATGACGTCAAAAAGTACTAGCTCAAGTGGTTGAAAGTACTTAATTATGTGAGAGGACTTGGTCAAGTCCTATGTGTGTCAAATCGTGTGTTATTTAATTATTATTGTTTTTAATAATATGCTAGAGCATGTTGAGTGATAATATAATCATAAAATTTTATTAATCATCATGAAACATTAATTGGTTAAATGGTTGTACATGGTTTATCATTGGCATGGTTATGGGTTCAAACCTTGGTTGGTGAACCCAAATTAAACTCTCTTTTTGCCAAAATTTCCTTTAGCTTGAAGGTGAAAGGGCATGGAAACCCTAGCTGGCTAAGGAGCAACCAAGGGTGGCTGAAAAACAGACTATAATGAACCATTGAATGGTAATTAACATTACCACTAAGACTCATTTTCGTTTTTGGTCATTAACCTAGCATTAAGGCACTATTAAAAGGTCAATTCTAGGTTAGAAGAAGGGTTTTGCAAGGCTATCATTGTGCTTAGAAATCAGAGTACGAAAATTGACAGTTTTGTGAGGATTGAGTGAGGAAAGGAGCTACATTGAGAGAGTCAAAGGAAGATCATTGGTAATCAAAGGGGAACTCACAACAATTCCAAATAAGCTTAGGAAACTAGGTTAAGAGAGTTGAACCCGTTTCTTTAAGTTGTATCGTTTATTTTATATGAAAAAGCATGTTAATTGGATGTATATATATTGTTCATATTAGGGAATTCATCACCCGCCAAGCGACTCATCTTTTTTTTTTATGCTGATTATGGGTTCCAGAGGTGGAACCGCCTGGCGGCACGAGACTATCTGCAAAGCGACGTTAGGTTTGCACAGTTTTTGTAAAACTGCATTTCTCGGTTCGTTAACCATCCAATTTAGGTGAAATTTTGACAGGTGGTCCATAACATGTGGTTCTTCATTTTGAATGGTGGAGATTGGATTTAGAGATCAGTAGCTAGAGATATACATTACTTAATATTGCTGATTTTGGAGTCTGTAAAATTCATGAATAAGCTCTTGATAAGTTCAAGTAACTTCTAATGAAGCATGATTGGGTTATGTGGTAAGTCTCTATCAATTTGAATGTTCCTTTAGGTTATTCACATATGGAGAATTAGTTTGGTGAAGGCATGGGTGTCAATATTAAATTACATTGGTACATAATATCATGTGCTTAAAATTATTAGAGTGCTACTGCTTATATTTTGTTTGAGCATGCTTGGGATGGTCTATATGACTAGGGGATGAATGCATATGTGAGATGCTATAAGGCCTGGAACATTATAGATGGCAAGTGTTGTGGCCCGGGTTGGCGGATGAACACGAGGAACTCTTGAGTTGTGGCTCGGGTTGGCGAGTGTTGCCGGTGTGAGTGTGTTGGTTGTGGCCAGTACGGATGGGTCTAGATAGATTGCCCTCCTCAGTAGTAACTGACGAGTTTGGTAGTCTTAGGACGTTACAAATTAAGTTCGTATATGGGAACTCCACCTAGTGTTACGGTGTATGATCCGTAGCATGGTTTTCCGCATGTGCTCTATCGGTTGTGGCCGATAGGTATGGCAGCAAGACACCTTGAAGTACTCATTAGAAGACGTTGAACACGATTAACATGGTGGTGACCATGTGATGGGATATCAAGGGATGGACTTTCCTTTGGTGTGATTGTATAATTGTGCCATATATATATATGTTTATTTTGTTAGCTCACCCTATCTGCTTGTGTTTGGTGATGATCGTGTATGCAGTACACGGAAGCAAATGATGTTGCAGGTGGATCTGGTGAGACTTAGCAGCGGAGCGGGGAAAAACTCACGGGAATAATTTTATTGAGTTTTTATCACTTATGGTTTTGGAATAAAGTTGTAAACTATTATATGACTATTTTTGGTATTTTATTGAATTTTGAGAAATTTGAATTTAGAGTTATCTTTATTATGAAAAAAATTATTTGAAATTTCCCTCATTTTTGAGAATGAATTTATAATTAATGAGATTTTATTTTATTATTTAAACCCATAATATCCGGTCGAGATGTTACAATTACTAGAACCGAAACTCTTGGGTATTCTATCTATGCCAAAGTTCCAATTCATCTTACAAATTAACAATCTAGATAAAACATTTGAATAGTGACAAAGATTATATTGCAATGGAAAAGTTCCACAGAGTATGAGTTCATTATATTCAATCCTAACAAAATGGGAGTTTAACTACTCCTATGCATCTAGAACATATAAGTTTGATGAATTTTGACGAATAAACGAAAGAATTTGATGACCTTCAACCTTAGAACTATCCTTGACCGAGTTCTGAGTTTCTTTTGTGTTTCCACACCAAAAGAACTTCTTTTTTCACTTAATTCTTAACACTTAAACCATATTCATAAATTGTCCTCTCGTTAGATGAGATGCAAGTTCTGATTCACTTCTATTTGCTCTATCTCACTAGGCGAGATAGACTTCTCGTAAGGTGAGTGTTGGAACTCTAACTGAGTAAGATGATCTTGACAAATAACTCTCTAATCTTCTCCAATCTTCCATTGTCCTACACAATAATCTCAAAAACAACGAATTATACTTAACTTAAAAGAACGCATAAAACTCCTACATCTTTCTATGAAAATAACACAAAGCACATGAATAAAGACAAATAATAGGTGTTAATAAGCATAAATAATAAGTATTTATCACAGTTATTAGAAGTAGAGGATGTGAGATGAATGTATGCTTGTTTTGATATTATATCATTATTCTTTTTTCTGTTAGCTTACCTTCTCTCTTATCTTTTGTGTGGTTTATTATAGCCTGCTATAATCACATGTTACATGAAAGCAGATGATAACACATATGGTGGTGCACAATAGTGGAGATTTTGTAGAGAATATTTATTCATGTGTGTTAGTAATTAAATGATAGTTTAAGCCATTTTCTTTGAATCAATTAGACCACAAAATTCGAATACAAAAGTTGCATGACAATACACTTTCAACCGGTCAAAAATAAAAATATTAGGTTAATTTGTTCATACACTTATGAATTAGCAGACTAAAATTTCAAAACAATCGGCTAAAATACTGGTAAATTATGCAGAATGCAAAATTCGTGAATCTCACTCAAACAACATGCTTTATCACATAAGATTCGTTCCAAACAGTATTTCTAACAAGATTACATAGAAACACATACCAACATAAAAAAGATTGGTTTCCTTGTTTTTCTTAAGATTTTAAAGTGAGTAAGATGAGGGAAAGATAATTAGATAATTGTTTTTATACTAGTTCACTCAATCACAAAGCTACATTCAGTTTACAAGGACAACTTGAGCCTGATTTCCACTATTATCAAAAGTTTGACAAACCATAACTCAAGATTACACTTTTGAACAATAGAAACACCATGATTTTTGACTCACAAAAATCTCAACCACAACCTTGTAAGAAACACACTTATAGACCTGAAATCACACCAGGAACACATTCATACCAGAAACTATATACAACAAGTATTTTAACTTGTTAAAAGTCATTTTAACAGATTAAAAAGGACACACTAAGACTAACATGACATCTAACATATGTCATATAGCCTACGAATATGGTACAACATGTAAACATCATATTCTACACTTTATTTTCATATTTAACACAACAGAATCATGATCAAATGGATCTTCATCAATCTTCAACAACCACATGTGATCTCATGAACTTTGCTTTATCAAATCTTTGCACCAAGGTTGCTTGTGCTAACGATGTGTGTGTGTGTGTGTGTGTGTGTGTGTGTGTTGTAATTTTTATGTTCCTTTGGAAAATGCTCGTTATGTAAATTTTGTTTTGAAAATTTTAATACATGATGAATGTAAACGGTTATAATATATGTCTAAACATTTTTCATAAATTTCTAGAGAGTGAGTAGATGATCCAAGTTATTTTATACAAAGTATCACAACTAGTTAGACGAACTATTGAATAACGCTTAGTAGACGTTTAACTAGTTGCCTAATAGAGCTAATGTGGCACCATAAGGGGTGTTAGAAGATGCTATTTGTTTACATGTTAAGTTTATGCTTTGTTGTATTTAAGCATTTCATCAAAAAGGAAAGGGTGTTGGAATTTTGCTCTAACACCATTAAACATATACACTATACATTGATGTTTTTTAAAAGAGACCATGTAACCATAGTCACACAATTGTCTTACGCTTAGTACATTATACTTGAGTCTTAAAACACATTTTTAATTGAAACAACGAGTTTTACACCTATTTATGCCTTTGAAGGCTACTTTGCTTTGCCTGATGTTGCTTTAAGTCTAGGAATGTAGACTTTTCCTTCGTCATGTTGCTTTAATAGGTCAAGAATGTAGACTTTGCACCCAAATCATATTGGTACCCAAATTCTCTTAGGCTCTTTCTTATTAAACTTAGCTAAATGCCTTTTATGTGTTCACTTGACATTGGGGTGTTTAGATGATATGAATCTTAATGGGAAAAAGGATCTAAAGGGTTTAGGATTGCTGGAAAAACAGAATTGAAATGGAATAGAATGGACACACACAACTGGACAAGGTCACGCTGCACCCCAATCTCAACATTC
>Ga0214542_1005063_pt1 | contig 25491 bp, 10 predicted proteins | sample CNSS1metaG_FD_160096 | JGI IMG/M metagenome (GOLD analysis project Ga0214542, IMG submission 160096) | Root nodule microbial communities from cowpea collected in UCLA plant growth center, Los Angeles, California, USA - CNSS1 | ecosystem: Host-associated > Plants > Roots > Nodule | place: USA...
CTTTTTATAAAAAAATAAATTAAAAAAATAAAATTTTTTTTTATTGGTTTTTTTTTTTTTTTTTTGATGAAAATTTACTCTTTACACGAGATTTGATGTATTTAAAAAAAAATTCAAGTTGTACTAGTCTTCTAATCTTTTTTTCTAGTAGGAATATAAATTCAAGGTTCGTTTTCATATTTTATGAACCAAGGAAAAATTAATCAATAAAAATATTTTTTGCATGCACATATAAAAGCTGACTTATATTTTATTTTATCTTTTGTGTGGGATACCCTAATATTATCAATAAAGATGACAAAATGAGTTTAACTCATGAACCAACTCAACATGGTTAGCGTTATAACGGATTGAAAAAAAATCAAAAAAATCAATTATTTTTAATGTGAGTTGGTTTGAGTTTGACTCACTTACCGTTAAAGAAGTTCTAGTTGGGTTGAAGGTGAATTAACCCATAACCCACCAACAACACCGTTTATAAATATTTTTACCATTTTATATTAATTATTTTTTCTACTTTTAATTATATAGGTTTACAATTTGATCTTTTTAAGTACTAGAATATTGTTTAGAAATATTTAAATAATTTAGATATTTGATTTATTAGTTTGACAAGTTATATATGTTCATAGTTTAATTTTTAACTATTATCTTTATAATAACTAGTGTAACACATGCTTTCTTGCACACATTTTTAAAATATATCAATTAAATTTTAAAAGTAGTAATTAAAAGAGTATATTGAAAAAACAAAAGATGTTTATAGTTATAGATAAAATTAATTTTAATTTTTAAAATAAAATGTATTATAATTAATATTGTGTAAATAATATTATGAGTGATTATTTAAATTTGAAAAAGTAATTAGTAAAATGATAAAATAGTAAATAATTATTTTATAATGAGTAATTATTTGAATTAAAAAAAAATAGTTACTAAAATGATAATACTCAAAAATAATTTTTTTATTACAAATAATTATTTAAATTTAAAAAGTAGTAATTTAAGATGGTAAAATTGGAAAAACAAAAATAGGAAACCAAAAAGATATATATAAATATTTGGAGAACAAGGTAAAATCTTTGATTTCACTACTATAAAAACTACGAATAGAGTCAATTGAATATAGTCAATCAACTTTTATTGTACTACAATCAAGATATAAAATAAATTGAAAAAATAAAACATTAGTAAGTGAGTCAACCCACTAACCCGTGATGGGTCAAATCTCGTTACAAAATTTCAGGTTCACTAAAAAGCAAGTTGAGATTGTACTGACCCCTTTTAATTCAATCAGTGTGAGTTGGATTGACTCAAATTGACACCTATAGGAGTTGCTTAGAGTGAAATTTGGTGAATACAAAGCGTGGTTGATTAGATGACAACAAAGGTGATGTTAATTTAAATGTAATGGTTATTTTTCGAATTGTGGTGGTTAAATTGATGAAGCTTATGGATATATTCAATGTATTTTTTACATATTAAAATTAAGGCTTAAATGGTACTTTGGTTACTATTTTCGTCAAATTTGTTTAATGTGGTTCTCTTTTTCCTTTGTGTGTTCAATAATGTCTAAATTTTCGTCAATTTTATTAAATTTAGTCCTATTTGGTAACACTATTTAAATCGTTGATGGGATGTGAATATTGTATGCCACGTTTCCGCTCATGGTTTTTTATACTTTATTTTTTCTTAATTTAAACAAAAAATTGTACACATGTCAAGTAGTATCGTATCACATGTGAAGTCAGTATCATTGCCACATGTAAAATAAGTGTCACAGCCACATGTCAAGTCAATATTAATGTCATATGTTAGTGTCAGTGTCACGTGTCAATGCCTTATATTCGATTCAGTCCCAATTTTCGTTAATTATTTTTAATTCAATTCAAATTTTTTTTCAAAATGGAGCAATTTTGGCCTTTTCCGAATTGAGACCAAATTTAATTTTTATATAAATGTTATACAGAGTTTTTATTAAAATACACATTTTTATTAAATATTTCTTTCATTGTTTTTAAACAAACTCTAATTATATTATTAAAGTATAATTATTAAATTTATGTTTGATTTTTGTTACATGTAAAAAATAGGGTTACAGTTGGTTTAAAAATAATAAAGAATTTTCATTCTAATTTTAAACTAACTCTAATCCTAATTTTTTTAACCAAGTCTAACCCTAATTTTAAACTAACTCTACCCATACTTTTCGCATGTAGAAAATTCAAACATAAATCTAATAGTTATATTATAATAATATAGTTAGAGTTTGTTAAAGATAATGAAATAAATACTTAATAAAAAAGTGAATTTTAACAAAAATTTAGTATAACATTTACATAAAAATTAAATTTGGTCCCAATTTGAAAAAGATGACAAAATTGCTCCATTTTGAAAAAAATTTGGAAGTGAGTTGAACAAAATTAACAAAATTAGAATGAAATTGAATATAAGATACTAACACGTGACACTAAAATTGATAAGTGACACTGACACTAACATGTGACACTGGCATTGACATTGATAATGTCACGTGACAGTGACACTTTCATTATCATGGTCACGGTCTCGCAACACGATACTTTTATATGTAGACATTTTCTAAATTAACAAAAAAAACTCACACATAACTTACATTGTTCAAATCCTTTAATAATTTAAACACCGTTATAAAAAAATAATCAAATTGAATAGAATTAACAAAATTGGGGACTTGGTTAAACACATAAAAAAAATTACATTAAAAACAAATTTGACGAAAATAAAAACTAAAGTAATATTTAAGCCTAAAATTTAGGTTTTGTTCTTTTGAGATGAATGATTAGAGGGAAAGGGAGAAGAAGAGATGGTAAGGATTAGAGGGTGAAGTTGGTGTTATTTCTTTTAAGTGATTTTAGAGTGGATTAGAGAGTGAAGTGTGTGAAAGTTTGTAACTGAATTGACTAATGTGATATATTAAAAAAAAATTAATAGAAAAAAAGTTAGATTATCAAAATGTCCCTATTGTTATATGTAATATAAAATTATATATAAATAATTTTAAATTATTTTATAAATTTTATTGAATGATTGAAAATAGAAAACAAATATTTATAAAAAATGAATAATACAATATATTTTGTATAAAAAAAAATTAATATATAAGGTGAAAAATAATTAATTTACATGAAAACTTTTTTTCTTTTTAATAGTAATTTTAGAAGTAATAATTTTTTATTATAACCATAATCAATTATTATTACCGTTAACATATAATTAAGAAAGTGAACTAAAATCACCACGTGTATTGATTTTAACTGCTAAATCACATATAACAAAAATTAAATAATGAAGGGTAATTTTGTAAATCCAGTTGTGTCATCCTCTAATCTCACTCTAGATGGTGAGATTTAATTTTTAGTCCATCCTTCTAATCATCTCCTCACATCACCTTATATCACCTTCAAAAACATACACTACTCACCTCCTAATAATTTCTTTCCATTCCTTGTGAATAGTAGATTCACTCAAAAGAACATAGCCTTAAAGATAATGATATTTTGATCAATTTTTTTGATGCACTTTTAACATGTCATTCCAATCATTCTTCATTTTTCACATCACACCACTCAATAAAATCAATCAAAATAAATAATTGAATGATGATTGAAGTAATGGATTATTAGGTCAAAAAATGATCAAAATATCATTATTCAAAATTTAATATAGAAATAAATGTTCAAAATATATTTTTTTGTCGAAGAAAATTTTATAAAATCAATTAATTGATGGGTATTAAACGAGTGTTTATTGAATACACTATTCAAATCTATATAAATAAATTTACACGGACTAATCTTATAGGGTCACATTACAAAGTTGTTTTCCTTAAAAATAAAATAAAATCTAAAGTCAAACGTGAAGACAAGAATTAGGTTTGTGATTACAATGAGCCCTGTATTTTGCTGGTGAAATTGAAGAATCAAACGGAAAAAGAAATCAAAAACAGTTCATTGAACCTGTTTGTTTATCATCACTGAGGATATCATTACATTACGCCTGTATTTTTATCATCAAGATTCTCACGAGCTGATTCACCAAGGACCCCTCCGAATTTCAGGTACCTTATTTGAAATTAATTCAATTCACCCTTTTTGTTTTCAATCTTTTTCCGCACCGTCAATAGCTGAATGTTGTGATCCCCGTGATAGGTTCGGCGATATCGTGTTGCGCTAGGGTTTTCAATCCTCAAAACTTGCTTGATTGAATAGTAACCATCAATGAAGGGGGAAGTACAGCTTCAGCCTCCACCGGTCATGCAAAACCCTAGTGATTCGGACCCTTTGCTCCCTAATCAGGAGGAGGAGGAGTCACCGGGAAGCTCCGGTGAGATCAAGGATGACGAAGAAGACGTTGAGGCAGGATTACTCCCCTGTTGTCGAATTTGCCTCGAAAGCGATTCTGACCCAGGTGAAAATTCCTCCAAAAGCTTTCAAATTTATGCCGAATTTTGTCATTTTCGGTTGGAATTGTTAAATTGTGAAATATGAGCATTTGGGCATTTCCCTGTAAATAAAATAGAGTCTTCACAAGTAAGTGGCTTAGGAGAGTGCAGTTAGAGTCCTCAGAATATGAACCAGTGTATCGTCGTCATTATCAAAATTTGTGACATTGTGATCAAATACGATATTTGTGGTTTTCAGTTTTTTCCTTTCCACTGTGAATTGTATTTGTAGAATTGTAGTGTCTGAAATTGTTCCTTGTTGTAACTTTTGTTCTTTCTGAACAAGCTATGATTTTGTTTTTACTGTACAATCGAAAACTAATGTCATGTAATTTCACCTTCCATTTAATTTTGCTTACTGTCAAACTAGAAGTTTGTGTTTTGACATTTCTTGTTCTACACGCCTTGACAGTGGAGGCTGAAATTAGAAAATTTAGCTGTTCGAGTTCTGTATGATGATACTTGGAATTATTTTCACTTTAATGCTTGAAATCATTTTCTTTTTAATTTATTTTGGTTAATGAAAGGGGATTCGATAAAATAAACTTGGCTAAGGAATTCTGAAATATATTGACATTTTATTTAAAATGTTTGCTGTTGAATTCATGCACGAACTTGTGTCCCATTCCCAAATGCTTTATGCAGTGCTTAAATTTAATAAACAACAGCAAAAAGAACTTTCTGTGCTGCACTTTCTCATTTTCTGTCAATGTTGTTAAATGGCTGTGCCATTGCCACCTTGACAGAATGATGTGGTGATTGTTTGCCATCTGCCATTGATAATAATTTCAGCACTGAATAATGTGATTAGAATTTAGAAGAAGACCAATGATCTTATTTGTCAAGCAAAAATTTGGAAGATAAAATGATGATAGGGCTATCTATTATTGAGACGTGGGCATTTCCTGTACCTTGACTCCAAACCTGGGCAACTCATCAGATTAGTGCTACATGATGTTAGCAAACAACAATATGGATGTTATTGTTTGGGTGGTGGTATTCTTCGCAAAGCTAATTGTGGGTTTGATTTTGTAGAGGATGAATTGATATCTCCATGCATGTGCAAAGGTACTCAACAGTTTGTTCACCGCTCGTGTCTTGATCATTGGCGCTCTGTAAAGGTGTATAATTTGATGCTTGTCTTCATGTATTTTTAACTGCTAGTATTAACTTGTTGAGAGATCATATAATAATCTGGTGAACTTTTATTTTTGTTGCCTTTTAGGAAGGATTTGCCTTCTCTCACTGCACCACTTGCAAAGCCCAATTTCATCTTAGAGTTGAATTGTTTGAGGACAACTCTTGGCGAAAAATAAAGTTCAGACTTTTTGTGGCAAGGGATGTTTTCCTTGTTTTTCTGGCTGTACAGACTGTGAGCATTCTTAGCTCTTCCTTATCCTTCATATTCATGATTATGTTTTCCTTGTTTTTATTAAGCTATCTCAAGTCAGATGTTCTTTGTTTAGAATATCTCATTTTCAAGTCACTCCTACATATGTTGCCATGATGAAATTTTGTTAGTTATATCTTGTAAACACTCGTTTTTTTTAGAAAGAAGATTGTGCCTACACCGTAGGATCGTTAAACTGGACTTTCGTAAATGTTTATTTGCATTGGCGTAGCAACAATAGATATGTAACGGATACTAGTGGAAAGACAGGCTTTTGGTCTACATTTTTTAATTTTTGAATTGGTATAGTTTATGGAGAGAAAAGTAACTGAAGTGGGAGGTTGGAATATAACAGTGAGGTGGTTTCTCTGGTATCAATTGAAAGTGCAAAGAAGTCAAAAAAATGTGGAATCCAAAATAGGATATCACATATTATTATTGTTTTGTATAATTATGGTAATGAGCAAGGTGACATACTCGAGAGTGTACTTAACCTTGTGAAACTTTCATATACTTGACTTGTAGATTTAACTCATAAATTCGTAAGATTTTACCTAATATAAAAAAATATTGATGATGTATAAGATAATACTCATAATACAACAATAGTTCAATATTTCCACTTCATAAGAAAGAAAAGTAGCAAATCCCAACAATAAAGTATGATAGTACAATAGTGCTAAATACGATTAAACTACATAGATGATTATATCGTATATAAATTCATGAAAGCATAAGTTCTTAATGTGAAAATAATTCAAACAAGGAGTTATTTTCTTCAAAAATTGAGTTTTAATGAAACATTGTCATTATGGCTTAAAAGCCAAGCAAAAAACATTTGATTTTAAACTCTTTGTCTCACTTCTTGACTTGAGAGTTTAGTTAAAAAAGGGTTTGATAATGGATTAGTTAATTTTCTCTATCTCAGATCTTAATCTCCTAAAAGTTGAAATGTTAATTTGAGATTTTGACAACCTTGGATGACACCAATTTATATGAGATGACGGTATTTTAGTTTCAAGAGTCTTTTAATTGCTAGGATTTTTTTTTGTAGAGATGAATTTTTGTAGTTCGTATCTATTGTAGTCAAATGCTCAAGCTAACTTGTATACTGTAACGAGTTAAAAAAAACATGTTAATTCACTATCAAACTTTTTTTGAGTAAAATCTTGTAAATCCGCATACACTCCCAAGTTAAGAACAGTGTTGTCATATGGTGGTTCCTGTGGTGCCGTCAAGGAATGGAATGGCGGTTTTGCTAGTCTCTGCCATTTGCTATTCTGAAGGATATGACATCTTTGCCATTTCCATTGTGGTACCAGCTACAGGCATGGCAACTATGGCACATTATCTGCATTTTCGTTTTATTTTTGTTTATTAAAGACATGATTTTGGGCTTGGTCCATTCTAAAATAACCCCAAGCTTTGACATGGGTGAGAACGAGCCCTCTTTTAAAATAGCCTTCTCCGTCGTTGAGTCTCCTTTGAGTTGTCTATGACAATAACTTACTTTGGTGACTTGAACTGCAGCGGACCCTAAGCTCTGATGACCTAAACCTTGAAACTAAGTATTTTTTTTTTCTATTTTTTTCATGTTTCCTCGATTTGTTTTATTTTCTTTTCCTTCTCATTTATTCCTCTCTTCTTTGCTCATCTTCTCGTCTTTTCACATGTTTGTCTTCATCTAGATGTCTGTTTTATAGTTTTCTTTTCTTTTTTCAAAATTTCAGAACCAGTTATTTGCTTGTTGCTCTTATGCTTGCTTGTAAAACATTGTTCCCAATTATTCTCCATTTATAGGATAATGTCAAGTACCAGAAACCCAAGCAATGCATCCTAAAGTTACTAAATGAAATCTCAAGTGTTTTTATGAGTTATGTTTAGAACTTTATGTGATGACAATCATGAGAATTTTGTAAATGTTATAAAATTAGTTTGTCATTATGATTTTCTTAACATATTCGTCATTTATATTTAGTGTGTGTGTGTACATTTTTCTGCCATGACTTTCTTTCTGCCACAGCCCCCGTGCATTCATGATATTTATATGCTGGATATTTGGCTCACCACCATAAAATACATTGACCCAACAATGACAGTGTTTTATGCTTGTGATGCATTGTTCTTGAAGACAATGTAAATGTAGCATTGTTACTATGGGGCCATGTCATTCCAAGAAGTTAACTTTTTCTAAATCTTTTCACTTAAGGAACTTGTGTTTTTATGAATTTGTGTATGATTTGGTCAATATTTAGTTTGATCTTGTTTAGTACTAATGTACTATCTTACTTTATTATTGTGGTTACTACTTTCCCATATAATGGGGTTGAAATGTTGAGTTATTGCTGTGTTAAAGTATCATGTTATAATATGCATACGTGTCATTACTAGATTTGTCGATATTATCTTTTTATATAGGTAAACTCTTTTCAAGTTTGGAAGTCAAGTCTACGGAAGCTTAACGAGTTTATTATGTAAACTCTCTAGTTTAACAATCTTGTCATAGCTGATAAACGAACTAGCTGTCACGGTCAATGTCCATATTTTTACATTTTTTTCCCAATCTTGTGTCAATATTGATAATTAAGGTCTTGTAAATTAACGTTTTTTATACTTTTAGTTTTTGTTTTGAAAATTGGTTGATGTACCTTTATTTGTATGGAACATATTGTCATATAATGCTTACTTGCAAGTTTTGTCTTAAGCTGTGTTCTATTTATTTGATAGGTGATTGCAGCTATTGGTGGCTTTGCGTACATCATGGACAAAGATGGTTCGTTCAGGAACTCATTTGATGATGGCTGGGATAGGATACTGTCAAAGCATCCAATTCCATTTTATTATTGTATTGGTAAGCTTTTTTGGTCATCCAAGTTATTTGTTGTTAACCAATGGCCAAAATTCCTCTGTCTGTCTTATTTATGCTGTCAGCTTTTGTGAAATTAAGTAATCATATTTCTCCATATCGTCATGTAATCCGCTTTGATATTTGCCTCATCCTTAATGTTTAATGTTAATCTCAAAAGAGTTGCTAAGAGATTATTGTTCATACTGTATTTGAGTGGAATTTGGATCCATTCATTCATGTTACACTGTAGTCATGTCGGAGAGACAAAGACACATAACCAGACTAGTTAAGTTTGATTCGAATTAAACTACATATCAAATAACACGGGAGGATCCAAGCCTATTAAAGTCATTAATAGAAATAGTATACTCCATCCCTGTTTAATGGCTTTATGGAGGGGAAAAAGAGGAACACCATGATAGAAAGTTAGTTTTAACGTGTATAACATTGTATCTGGGCTATTTTGTTTGCATGTTCCTTAAAGGGTTCAAATTGTAATATCTATACAAATTTCATTAATGGACCTATTTTCACATTTAGTTAATTAATCCGTCGGTAGTAATAATTGTTTGGAAGCTCTAGCTTTTGCTTCCTGTTTCTCTCTCTCTGATGGTTTATATTTGTATGTCAGGTGTGCTGGCCTTTTTTGTACTGATTGGGTTTTTTGGTCTCATACTGCATTGCTCCTCCCTCAACACCAATGACCCCAGAATGGCTGGTTGTCAGAACTGTTGTTATGGATGGGGAATCCTGGATTGCTTTCCCGCTTCAATGGAGGCATGCTTTGCTCTTGTGGTTGTTTTCGTTGTCATCTTTGCAATTCTTGGTATAGCGTATGGTTTTCTTGCTGCCACCATGGCCATTCAAAGAATTTGGCAGAGGCACTACCATATCCTCACCAAGAGGGAACTTACAAAGGTAGTATACTGATATATTGAATGTCCATGAATCAGCTGCCGGAAATGATTTTTCATATTTACTACATTTGGTACTTTCTGTCTTACATTTATTGTTGTAAATATTTACAGGAATACATAGTAGAGGATCTTCGTGGCTGTTATTTCCCACCAAAGTTGGACCCAGAACATGAAGGCCGCTTGAAAATGCTCAAGCTTTTGTGATTACAAAGCACTTATCTGTAAAAATGCTTTTGAATGATTACGGTATCAAGTTGTTGCTTTATTTGACTTTTACAGTCATCGCTCTCTTCTCTTTTAAGCAAAGAATCTGGATCTTGCCAGATTCTGTATACTTCAAATCTGACTGAAAAATGATAAAAATGATTAGTGGACCTCTCCAAATACCTTATTAGTTTATATCGCTGTCTATATTTCTTTGTATCACATCACATATGCCCTCCTTTTCAATAAAAAAAGCTTCTTGGTATCCACAGATAATTTTTGTTGTTATATAAGGTTTGGAGGGCCACGGCAATTTTACATGCTTACCCAGAATAAGTCTAGTGTGTTGTTGTGATGAATCACTTTATCCGTTTTTATGTTGAGGTGGGGGAGAATGATGGCTAGTGGCTGCAAGAGTGCTCTGATAAGTGATGTACATCTCTAACCAATTCATAACAGTGCACTGGATATAGCTCATGTACAAGAGTGCACTCAGTTTTTAATCCAATTGATGACAGTGCCGTATGTTTTTGTAGTCTCGTGTTTTTGTCTACACAATTTAGAAAACAAGGTGGGGGAACACTACTTTGCGTGCCCCCCTTACATCTTCCCTCTTCACAGTAATCGTAACTTCCAAAAAAGTAAAGCTTTGTGTAAAGTAACAGAAGGGGAAAATATTTTATTCCACATAAGAAAAATTGATAAGAGGGCTAAAAGATTTACATTTGAGATCAAAATATAAGACCGGGAAAAAATTACAGTGATAGTAAAGACGTTTCTTATACGCATACGCATACTCTACACATGCATGCCATCCTAAAGTGGTGCTGGAGTTGGACACTTGGATTCTACAACTCACCAGCACCGAGAAAGACCAGATGATCACCATCTCTAATAACCTCTAAATCTTCAATTTGACCTCCATCTTTGCAAACAACCTTGGCAGGATAGAAACCAAATTTTTTGGCTCCAATCTCAAGCAGCTCTTGAAAGCTTCCAGGTAGTAAAACAAGCTTCCCCACAACCTCACCCCTCTCAGGGCAACTAATAATCACTCTAGCTGGACTACTACTCTTCATGCCATTGCTTCCCGTGTTATTCATGTCAAGAGGCAAAAGCAGGTCCTTTTCCCCATTATGTGCTGCCACCATTATCCCCAAGAGTGAATTATGATAATTGCTGCTCCTACGCCTTGGACGGTTCTGGCTCTGTCTCTGGCTCTGGCTCAAAGAGGCATCCGCTCCATGAAATGAACCCTCAAGGGGTAAAGGCATGGTTGGCTCACTAGTGAACCTTCCAAGGAACCTGAACGCACTCTGCTTCTCGGGAATGGAAAGGGAAGAGTGAACCTTAGGGTCCCCAGTAGAGTCAAAAATGGCTTTTATTTCTGTATGTGATTGCTGATCTGCCAGACCTCTGGCGGTCCAGCCATGCTTGTCCGGCTTGTCAATGCTTGCCCCGTGATCCAAAAGGTATTTCACCATTTCAACGTTGCCCTCCGACACTGCAACGTGCAATGCTGTGGTCCCACTGTTGATGCTCGGAAGGGTGATATCTCCTCCGTACCGCTTTATCTCCTTCAGCAACTTCAAATTGTTCTGCTCAACAGCGCTACATGCAAACTGGCCCACATCCCCGCATTGCAAGTTAGCTCCGTTTTCTGCCAACACCTTCCTCACTGACTCATGTTCTCCCACCATAGCCTCCCATAGTGCCACATTACCGTCCAAATCTGCACGTACCATTATTACCTTCTTCAGTTTTTTCTTTTTCTTTTTCTTATCAGTACTATCACTAAAAGAAACAAACCCAGGAAAAATGTTTTAAATGGTTTAAAGCAACTTGTTGGTCTAATTCTTTTTTCCCACTGCACTCCATGCACATGCATGTCATTTGATAACGACTTCTTGATAAGATTTAGATATTATTGTGTCATGAGGGGAGTGGGTGTTACAAGGTCCACCTACAGCTTGTTTGATTTGCATCGATAATTAATTACTTAAATAATGACATTCTATATTCTAATACGAAATTCGTGATAGAAAATTAATTACAATCCACGAATCGGCTCTGAATTTTTCGCAACTTGTGAATAAGATAACATGGAAAATGCCATCTCTCTATTTTTAATTTAACGAAGACTTCTGCGCACTTCTTTTTTCAACGAAATAAAAAATTCAAGTAGAGACGAACACCACCAAATAGCAAAAATTTTATTACTTTTTGGACACCAAAAGAGGCGTCGATCATTCCGCTTTGGTGACCATATACGGCTCTTCGACTTCTCGTAATAGTATGTTGATTTACAATTAGTTGGTTACCGACCATGAGAGACTTTAGTTTTCTAATAGGAGACATGCATAATGCACTCTCTTTCCTATTATTATCAAATTAATAACATCATTTTCTATTATTGGTCATTACATTGCAATTGACCTTTTTCCCTCTTCAACCTCACATTGTTTGCTAAGGACCACTAGAATGTTGACAAATATTAAATATCACAAAGTGAGGACACAGACTATGCAACGATAGATAATTTAAGTATATTAATCCTACACGAAATATGAGCACATGGGTGTAGAAAATTCAAAGATATTAAAATTTATGAGTATGGTGACCTCACACGGCACAACTTGATTGGTTTAGTGGTAATTGTTAAATAAGTTGTAGAAATCCAAATACAGGAAATCTATGCTACGTTTCCAAGAAAAGGAATTATCACACACTGACGACTATCAAAGATAGGCATGTGAGCCATAGGTTATTTATTTAAATGGTGTAACATCATGCTGATGCTAGGGACATTAAAGTTTTGGAAAATAAAGGAAATGATAAACCAAGTTTCTGTTTTTAATTTAGCAATGAAAACATTCTATTTTTGTACATATAATAGCCCTCTAATGTTTAAAAAAAAAATCTTCATTTAAATAATCACTGATTCCGAGTCCTGGGCAGTGGGACAAACGTCTAATGTGGCAGACTTAAAATAATAGGCAAGAATACAAATGCTTATTAGTTAACTTTGAAATCCTGACTTTGTAGGAATTGTCATGCATAGAAGTCTTCATTTTCCACAGTTCTTCAAAATTTTGGTACGTATTCGAATCAAAGTAATTTTTATCGTTTGATCTAAGAACATGTCTAATAGTGTAAGCGTGTAACCAATATAATTTAAGTGGTAAGAAATATGTACCTGTAATGTTAGGATCCGCCCCATAATCCAACAGAAGCAGAACACAGTTTTCTTTCCCTTGAGATGCTGCTATGTGCTGATTTTGCAAAACAAAAAAAAGCACTGTAGATTAGAAGAAATAGAAAATAAAAACCATGTAAAGAAGGTCAAAAACAAAATTATAACTATTCACCCACCAAAGCTGTCCTTCGATTGTTGTCGGATTCGTTTGGATCCATTCCTCGTTTCAGCAACTGATGTAACAACAAGTCATCCCCTCTTGCTGCCGCAAAGCACACACTCACTGGTAGGTCCATTCTACCACGAGCTAACATGGTCTCAATCTCCACCAAAACTCCCTCCATGATTGGATCGTTGAGGTCTTTTAAATGCTGCTTACCATAATAAGTCCACATACATAAATTTACTCATTGCTCTGTTGAATAAGATACTTAATATCTCTTAAAAAAAACAAGTTTTTTTACATTCGATTATTATATTTGAACAAACCTATGTACAATATATAGCAGGGCCCAGGAGATATACTACTCTGATATTGCAAGGCTATTTAACTAAATTATGAAAATGTGTGCTATTTTTCATTGTCAATATGCAATGAATGATCATGATGTTATGCAGACCTGAAGCAGATTATTCATGATAATGGTTCCGTCTCCCACGTTGGCCTGAACAATATTCAAGAAAGTAGTCCGATTTAGCCTCAGCAACTGGCTCAGTCGCTTCGTTCGAACGGTGAAAAGCTGTGGCTTGTAACAGAGCACACCAATCTCACCACAAAGATCACCAGTTTTGGCCTCTCCAACAACCTGAAATCAGTTACTAACATTACTTAGTGTCATACTATGCATTCCATCATTCTTTCTCATCATGTATTAATAAGTGAACTTGCCTGTTCAACCCCATTTTTAAGAACTACCAGTTCCTGTCAAACAATTAAGACATTATTAGAAACCATTTTTTGTAAGATTGCTTCAGAGGAAGAAAAATCTCATATTGTGTTACAATAAATACTAAATTTTGAAAGTCGGATACACTATTCACATAAATAAGTTGGACAATTACCACGGCACCAGTGACCAGTATATAAAAGTCAGTGGGGGCTTCATTTTGCAAGATAACATCTTCTTTGGGTGGAAAATATTCAGCTTTCATCTCTGACACCTTTTATAGTGAGTCAAAAATAGGGCCCTCAGTACAAATTGAAGATTAAAATTAATATTAATATTTGTATCAATTGTGAGCAGGGACAAAAGAATTGCATTTACCAATTGAAAGAGCAAGTCATTCGAAACCCCGTGAAACAAGTAGACCTTATCGATCAGAGAATAGAAAAGATAATGTGAAATGCTGGATCTGATGGCCTTAGGAAGAGAATCAAGTGTCTCTTGCTGCTGCAAACCTTCCGAGTCTGTTCTATACTTCAAACACAAGTGGGCAAGCATTTGGTCTTGCAACCGATGAGGCAATTGATTCCTTTGCGCAAAATTTGAGGCAGCTTGGATGGTATCTCTCTGATAATTGAGAAAAGTCATATAACTTTTACATATTCGTGATATTAAAATTACTAACTGGGACTACATCCTTATACTTACAAATTTTCTGGTTCGACTTGTGCCATGGACAACCAAATTGGTCATATTACCAATCAAATACGCTGTTAACCCCAGATTAAAGAGCATATAAAAGATGTCAAAGGTCATCTCCCTTGAATTCACTGGATGCAAATCTCCATAACCGACAGTTGTTAAGGTAGTAATAGACCAGTAAATAGACATCACGTATCTTGACCACAAGCTGTGTTGAAGGAAATTATCCATCGTTGAACCAATCCACGTCTTCTTTGGATCATGATAACGTGCAGCAATAAGATAATAGAAACACCCAGCACAATGAACAGCGAAGAGGGTAACCTATAAAAATCACTCACACAATCAGTGTACTGTTGAACATGTCAAATTCATCTTCCTTTTTTATAAAGATGATAAATATAATAAGTTTAGAAACTTACAGAAATAAGCTTGGCACACCGAACCCAAAAATAGTTATAGTTTCTGTCCTTCTCAAGCCTACTCAAAAATGTATTATTCATATTCACAGTTACAAGCCAAATAAATGAGAAATTTTTTTTGGAAAACATTGCATCATTGGAAAACAGTCAATATTACCGAGAAAACAAAGCACTGACTCTCCGAAGACGCCATAGGCGAAGCATGTTGAATAAACCGTAAGATTGAAGAGGAGAAGGTGATATCTTTTGTATAAGCTCTGAAGGAATGATGGAGATAACATCGAAGGCCAGCCAAGTCCTTCCATATTTCCAAGCAATCTGTTTCCGATCATCCACGATCAAATAGGTGCTTTTGTCAATGTAAGCCACAAAGAAGGTCAGAACTATATCCACGAAAAAAAATCCATTCACAATATTGTCCGTAATGGAAAGCGGTGGTTCTGGCTTCTTCAAGAATCCGAATTCGAAGGGAGAAACCCAGGCAGTATAAAATACCAGAATAATAAGGAAAGTTTCCCATATCCTGCAAAATCCAACAAATTTTATTTACCTAATACCAGTGTTACTCATCTGCGTTGGAAAACACAGAAAAGAAAAATATTTTTATACACCAAATCTCAGTTTCAATTACAGAGTCAACAACAAAACATATTTATAAGGAGTTTTGAATTATCCCTTGACACTTATTTTCGGTGGAATTCAATGCGAACTCTTCCATTGCATGCACAACAACCACCAGACTCTAGTTGTTTCAAATCCAAAGAAACAAAGTCAAACTTCACAGTTTGACTACTGCCAGATGGAAGCTCGTGCCTCTGCCTTTGAAAACTCAAGTTCAACAAAGTAAACCAAAACCGAAAACATTGTTTTTTTTTTTATATATAGATTGATACGTTAGTCAGAATGTGATTTTTGTAGCCGACCTCAAATGAGAAGGCCGTTGCAATTGGTGTATGATTTTTAATGAATTGAATAGATCTCAATGGAAGCACAATTTCTAAGAGACAAAGCAATGAAACTATTATTAAAAAAAAGAAAATGAAACGTAAAAGAAAATGAAAGGAGCGAAATTGCTCTTTCTGTAATCAGCAGGGATCACAAGGAAGAGATCCAGTGCGGTCAATTCAGGTTATGAACAACACGGAAAACGACACAGTAATAAAAACACAGGAACCCGTCAAAAGAAAACCGACAGATATTACCATTCAGCAATTAGAAAAATTATAGAATCAAGAAGAGGCCACAAAATTGAAAAAAGAAAAGAAAAAGAACGTGAATACTCGACATTGAGGAAGGAAGGAAAGGCCAGAATACTATCAAAGCAGGATTTAAGAATGGAATAGAACAAAAAAATAGCATCTAATGAAAAACAATTTAAAAGTGCAACAAAACAACTCAACAAGCTTCGCTCCGGGGAAAACAAAGAAACAGCAGCAAGTAAGCATGAACGCCATAAGTCCTTGTTTTCTTTCCCCTTCTCTCTCGAGAAGAAAAAAAAAATGTAAAAAATATATTGAAACGATGCAGAAACAAAATCTGTTAAGACAGCATTTAAACAAAGAAAACGCAATGAACATTGAATTTGAAAAATAAAAATTAAAAACCTGTAACGGCGGTCGTAGGGCGATAGAATAAAGCGGCGCAGCTTGATTCTGCGGTTGCTTTTGGCTCCGAGAGACGGAAGTATTCCGGTGGAGAGACTGTAGTGGCTGCCATCCCGTGACAGTTCAATCTCTTCTTGGCCGCAGCCCAACATTTTTGTTTATTTGTGTTTTGTAGAGTTTGGTGGTGGCTGTGTTGAGACCGTGTGTGACTTTTTACTGAAATGTTAGTGAAAAGAGAGTTTTGGTCGGCATGCTATTGGGAAGCGGTTATGAACGTGCTTTTGTTCGGAAGCGATTCTCGGTTGGAGAATGGTGGCAACTGGCAATGAACCACAGCGTCTCGTGTCCTTTATATACACACCAGGCCAACTCAAATCCGGAAACTCTCGTGGATTTTTTTTTTTAACAATATTTATTGAAATTAATTAAATATATTTGTAGTAATCATTTTCAACAATTAGAACTGGCACGTTTTTATTTTGAAAAATAAATTTATTACATTTTTACACTTTTATGTAATAAATTTTACATTAAAAAAATATTAATTTGAATGCTTAGTATCAATTTTAATTAGGATGGTAACGTGCGGTTGATCCGACGAACCTGAATGCTTAGTATCAATTTTAAGATATTTAATTAAAGAGATTGAATCTATCATTTCTGCAAAATAAAGAGTGGTAATTGATCTTGTAAACCTTTTCTTTTTATTTTATTGAATACTCGTGTTATTCCTTCAACGTATATATAAGACTTTGTTTAGAAGATTCTGCTTTTTTGGGGATTATTTTTCTAAAATTCCACTTTATTAAATATTATTATAGAAAATTTTATTATAATTGAAAAGGATGAATAAATGAATACTATTTATGTAATTATTATTCTCTTATTTATTTATTATTATTATTATGGATAAATAATTATTTGATTTTTAAATTAATAAAGCATGGTAGATTTAATTTCTAATTGGTAAAAAATCTATAATTATGTCATTATGTTAAATTTTATGGAACTATTTTATTATTCAAATATAACTTAAAAATTTAATAATAAATTAGTACTATTTTATCCTTAAATTATACCAGTACTGACCAATTTGACTTTTTTTCCACGTTCAAAGTTAAATCAGTTTCTTTGGTTAAACTGATAGAGTCTCACGTATGTAATGACTAAATTGATTATTTATTTTAATAAAATCATTATTTTCATACACATATTCAAATTATCTGTGAAAGGTGACCGTCGGATTATATGACTCTGATTTTTTTTATTTATAAAATTGAAAAATTATCTTTGTGTGTGGAAGTCTTTTATAAGTATTTAATATTTCATATGTAAATACATTATCCTACAAAATACTTATATCTAAGCCGATGAATTTTCAATAACTCCTTTATATAATATACTAGTGAAACACAGACGGTGTTGTTATCTACGTGTTTGTATTTTTTAATTTTTTTTATAAATTTGAATTAAGATTAATAAAAAAATATATAATTAACTTTTAAAATAGTTATTAAATATAAAATTTAAAAAATAAAATATGTAAAAAGTAATAATTGTTAAAGAAATAAATAAATTTTTAGAATAATAATCTATTTTGGAATATAATATATATTATGAAAATTTTCTTAAGACACTAATTGAATTTGAGTCTTAAAGGTAAAATATGTGTTATTATATTTCTTAACGATTTTCTATCGGTTTTTTTATTAATAATTGTTATGTATATATTTTAAATTAAATTGAAGTATACTAATTATTAATTCACTAGGATATCACTTTTTCAATTTGTAGATTATCTGCAAAGAAATAATATCTGACATTGTTTAAAAAAAGAAATAATTCACTAATTATTAATTCACTAGGATATTACTTTTTCTATTTGTAGATTATCTGCAAAGAAATAATATCTGACATTGTTTAAAAAAATACTTAAAATATTTTTTATATAAATAAATGATTGGGTAATTCGAAATATATATTAAAAATGTACTGAGCCGTGTTCAATACATATTAACACAATATCCTTAAAACAATATACTCAAATTGATACAATTTTTTAATACAATCATTAAATTTTCTTTTTTCATTAGAGACGAAATAGAACATGTTTAAAAAGTAGTGTACAATAAGTAATCTTAAAAAAAATCATGCAGTACATGTTTTCTTTATCAACGATCAGGATAGTAGGATCTTCACAGCATCATTAGGATCAATTATTACAATATAGTTGAGGTATTGAGAAATTGTCTACTTTAGAACATTAAACTTCGTCATAGTTTTATTTTTTTAAAACTATCTCAAAAAGTAAAAGGAAAAAGAAGTATTTAAAATGGATTTGACCATGATTCCTACACAATTAAGACTATTAGATGTAGGGGAACATAAAAAATTATTAGATATTAATATTTTACATGTATATTTTTATTTTATTGTTTTTCATACATAAAACTCATATTTATTACACATGACTTTTATTTTGTCAAATATTTTGTGTGTTTAAATCATGACTTTAATTAATAAAAAAAATTGAAAGTTGTGTTCACCAAACAGAACTTTAGTAAACAAGAATAGTAAACAATATAATGTTGTTCAATAATATTTGAATAGATTGAATGTTTAATTAATTTGTTTATCAAGTTATATACATTGATATTTTAGTCTTTAACTATTATCTTAATAATAATATTTTAAGAATTAGATGAACACTTTGAATCCATTATTATAAAAAATAATTAAATCAATTCACTATAATTTTAATACAATAAATATAAAAAAAAATTACAAAAAAAAAAATCGTAAGTAAGTCAACCCACTAACCCATGCTGAGTGAGTCAAGTTGCAAAATTTATGACTCACAAAAAAATGAGCGATATTGAACTGGTCATTTTTTAACTCAATTTATCTGAACAAGATTGACTTATTCTGACACTCCTACGTAATGATGATGTATATCACATTTAGATAATCATAAAACTATGGTATTTTTCTTAAAGAACTTTATATTATACTTAGATGTTGATTTGAATTATTCTAATGAAGAATGATTATACATAAAGACACCTCTTTATATATATTAACTCTGGCATCAATCAAGTGGTCTAAAAATTTTATATCTTCAGAAATTTTGGATTATTACGCAAATAAATTACATCTTGCTAATTAATTTTTTTTTCAAATTATGTTCTTGATAAGAGTTATATAATTTAGAATGATTAGAAAGGTTTATGTAGATGAAATTAGATAAAGATTTTGATATGAATTATGGTAACTTTATTAAATGAATGTATATAATATCGGTTGGATTATTGAAATGATATGTTGAGTCAGAATTTTGAATTAAGTGCATAAAATATTACTCAAGTAAGATATTGTTTTACATATATATATATATATATATATATATATATATATATATATATATATAACATATTATTAATTAGCCTTTTTAAGCATTTTGAGTATTAATTTTTTTTTATTCGTAATTGAGCTTTAATGCATGCTTTGATATATAATAAATAATAGGAACTAAGGGGTGTTGCCACATTAAATTAAATCATGAATGAAAAGATATTTCTTTTTTTAAAAAAAGTTAGAGTAGTTTTTCTTTTCAAAATAATATTACCAAAATACAATTTTTTTTCACTACTTAGTTAAAAAATAGTAGCACTCATACAGAGGTTTTTTTATCTTTAAATGATATTACCAAACTTCAAATTCTTTATTTATTATAGAATATTAGTATTGTCATGTTCCAAGTTCCAACACCTCCAAATGCAACCCATCCTTTTGGCACTTCTGAATTCAGTCTCACCACTAGATGCATTTTATACTTTTCTTTATTAAAATTAAATAATAAAAAACTTATCACATTTAATAGCTTATCTACTCTGGTCAGAATATTTTTTTTTTATTTTAATTAAACCTCCGGGTTGACTTTAACTATTTTTCTTTCATTTATTGTGTGGCACTGATGTTCTGGGTCCCGACTTTCCACACAATCAAAATAGTAAATAGAATCATAGAAGTCAGCGTAAATTTATTACTGCTTTCCCATTCTTTTAAATATAACTGCTTCTATTTAATTATGGTTTTTCAAGTTGAGAAAACTCTTATCTTATTTATATATTTATTATTTTTATAATTTTGAATTTTTGATAGATTTTAAAAATTTTAATTGAATTTCTATAAATTTTTATGATTTATTGACTTTTTAAATTTTATAAAACTTTTGTTATTGATTGTTAATTTTGTGGTTTGACAAATTTATAAAATTTTTTAATTGAATTTTTAAACATTGTTATTAATTTTGTGGCTTGTTAGTTAATTTGTATTATTATTTTCTTATTCTCATCAATGTCGTTATATAATATTTTATTGTAAAAATAAAAAAAATGACAAATTTTTTTCTAAATATTTAATATATTTAAATAAATTTATTTTTAAATTTAATTAAAATTATAAAATTAAAGATAAAAAATATAAAATTATAAAAATATAAAATATATAATTATAAAATAAAAAAACTAAAAAATATAAAAATAATATATTGAATATTTAAAATTAAAATCTCTGATAATACTACAACTACCCGTAACATTTACTTTCATACTACATGTCGTCCATAAACATAGTTATTATCACATAATATCATATGTTACTGTATCACTGTATTTATAACAGTTTCTCAAATATATATATATATATATATATATATATATATATATAAAAGTTAATTCAAATTTAAACATCTCACACATATGTAATGCGTATCAATTTCATCACATTATTACTAACAAGTTTTATATCATAAATTATGATGGAAACACTCACCAAGATGTAAAATTTATCAACCATATCCTTGATGAAGATTAAAAATTTTCAATTGAAACCTTCCAAAAAAAACCTTGTATACCGTACTTTACCAAGGACCATAACCTAATTCATAAAAAGCATAGTTTCATCGTCACTTGAGTGTTGAATGGTGAGTCACCCTATAAGTGACTACATTCGATATCATAGTTTCTTATTTAACAAACAATTAAACACAAATTCGTAAATCATAATCAAATCTAAAATAAATAATAACTATTCTAATAATAAACTCCAAATGAATTAATATTATTATATAGACTAAATATGTTCTTAGTTGTTAAATTTATATATGTGAAATTAAAATTATTTATTGTTTTAAATTTTGATACGTTTTTGTCTTCAAATTTTAAAAATTAATGGATATAATTTTTAACATAATTGAGTTAAATTATTAGACATGTCAAACACATTTTAGAATGATGTTTAAATTATTTATACTATTTTGACACATTATTTCTCATATGTATGTTTGTAACATTGTTTAACAAACAACAAAAATAATGTCATTAGGTTAAAAATACTATATATCCATTTATTTACAAATATTAAGATAAAAAATGTATCAAATTTAGAAAAAGATACTAATTTTAATTTCGCATCCAAATTTAAAAATTAAAAACATATTTAATCTTATTACATCTTATTATATACACTTCACCTACTCTAAAATCACATATATATATATATATATATATATATATATATATATATATATATATATATATATATATATATTTTTATATACATAGTAATTCAAATGTGTGCCATTCACCATCTAGACAACCACTTTCATTTATGAAATGCGAATACTAATTCCCTTTGCATTGAGGTAAGGCAAAGCTATAAATATTAAAGCCTTCTCATCTACCAAAGTCTTCTCATTTAAACAACATACCCTTTAGCAAAGTCTTCTTATCTACCAAATTTAAGGTAAATCTATAAATATTAAACACCGACAAAATCTCCTAACATTCAAACCAAAAAAAGAAAATAAATATAGTCATTAATGAAATTATAATTATTTTTTAAACTCAAAAATAGTTAAAAAGATAAATCTTAAAATGTAAAATTCTTAATTAAACAGAGAATGAACATCTATATATATACTTTATTTCTCTGTAGATTTTTTATTTTTTACTAATTTCATTTTTCCTATAAAGAAATATTAAAAACTCAACTAACTAAAAAAAACATCAACCCACGAACTTTCTTTTATAAAAAAAAAACAGATAACTTTGATTTTTTTTAATTAGGTATAAAAGAGAAAACTCAGCCCGGCTATGAAGATGAAAAAAAGTTAATAATCATAATATTTTTATTTTTTAAAAATAATAAAATCTATTTAATAATAAAAACATTTACTTTACAAAAAGATTGGCAAAAATATTTTAAAATTATATTAACTTTTGTCAGGTCTTTAAACACTAAATAAAATTTAAAGTTACCGATGAAATTTTATCGACAAAAATAAATTTATCGGTAAATTTAAATTACCAATATATTTTATCAACAGATTTATTAAAGATTTTAAATTTTCATTTATTCGTGATATACAGTTTTCAATTAAAATTTATTGACAATTACATGTCCTAAAATCTGTCGATAAAATTTATCAGTAATTTAAAATTATTATTTTTGACGGATTTCAATTACCAACGAATATATTTGTTAGTAATTACATATCTTAAAATTCATTGGTTAAAATTTTCGATAATTTAAAATTCTTGTTACTGACAAATTCTTCCATCGATAAATTTGTTAGTAAAAATAGAGACATAATTTTCGCCCAAAATTAGCATCAATAATTTAAAATTATTATTATTGATTGATTTTTTCATCAATAAATTCGTCGATACAAAAAAGAACGATAAATTTCTCATCCCAATCCAAAAATAAATTTGTTGTTAATTAAGTAAGTGGGTGTGAAGTAGAAGAAAAGAAAGATAAAAAGGGAAGAAAAGAATGAGGAGTAGTTCCCAAAGGCGGGACAAGTGTGGAGGAGGAGAAAGGAGGTAAAGAATGAGAAACAAGATGAGGAGGAGCAGGAAGAGTCATTAGCAACACCATTAGAAAATGACGGTGTTGGCAACGACAAAGGAAAAGGAGGATTGAAGAATTGGAAGAAGAGGAGGGATGATAGTAATTTTTACCGACAAATTTTACCTATGGATATTTTACGAACAAAATTTTCATCAGTAATTACTCACATCTATTTATTGACAGATTTTTTGTTGGTAATTATTGATGAAATTTTTGTTCCCTCCATATAATTTAACAATAGTGATGGAATCCATTGGTAATTATCCATAGATTTTACCCTTTTTTATCAAAAATTACCCAAAAATATTTTTTAACGAATTTTTTTGTCAGTAATTATTGATAAAACTTTAGTTTTGTCAGTAAAATTTACCGATGAAAAATTATTGGCTGATTTTTTTATCATCTTTAGGTCATCAATAATTACAATTAAGTGACATTTTTTAAGAGTTACATCAAATTTTTGTGATAAATAATATCAATTGTTTTTGTAATTAAACAAGAGTAAAATTTACATAAATAAAGCTCCCTTCAAATTTAAAATATTAACACAAATAAATATTTAAAATATTAAGTGAATTGATATGTAAGTTCTTTTTATGTGTTGCTTAAATTTTTAATTACTATTTAATATAAAACTTTGACTCAAATTTTAAAATTTAATAATTTTTTACATATTAAATGTGAGTATTATTATTGATATCAGTATAAGAATTTGACTCAAATTTAAATTTTTAATATTTTTTTTACATCTTATATGCAAGTATCTTACCATTGAAATGAGTTAGCATATTCTTTTAGGTAGAATTGATTCCCAAATTAAAACTTAATTTCAACTTATTTTTCTTTAATATTTTTTGCAAATTAAATCTTAGTTCCAAATAATTTATTAATTTTCTTTAATAAACTTAATGAAAACTCTTTTCTTTTTTATATCTTTTTACAATCTAATGGTGTCCTTTGTTATCACGCCAGTATGTTATCACTTCAAAAGTTAAGTACTTATATTTCAATTTTATTTATTTTCCCTTTGTTTCTTCTCCCAAACAGAACAATTTACCAATGTCAACACAACACCTAACTGCGGTAATAAGTTGAGTAAGTTGGTGGGTAGGTAGGAAGCGTGCACATTATTTAGTTACTTGAAAAAATTGATCTTCTCAAAGTCAATTTTACAATAATATCTGACATATTTAATGACTAAGCATGCCTTATTCCCTGTCATAAATAAAGTCATTGTTTCAGTAAAAAAAATTTATATAATTTGATTTTATTAGTACAAAGCATTATTGATTTTACTGATAATTAACCCAATAAAAAAATATCAATGGCTTCTTAACAATTAAAAGTCAACGTTTTTTAATAAATTTTAGATTAAATTATACTTTTAGTCCCTATTTTCGTAGCAAAATTTGAATTTGATTCCTAAATTAATTTTTATCTCAATCTGGTCCCTATTTTAGGATATTTGACCCAATCAAGTCCCTTCCGTTAGTGGTGGAGTAACGGTGTTAAATGGGGTGCCACGTGTCAGCTTTTGGATTTTTAGAATTTTTTAGAATTTTTTTTTTATTAATTTTTTTAAAATTTTTAAAAAAATTAAAAATTTTGCCACGTGTCAAGTTGACATCGTGCCACGTGGCAGTGACAGTGCCACGTGTCACTATTTGGGAGGTGTCATTTTCTCATTCTCAATTTGGTCCCTGTATTTTATTTTTTGTCTCAATTTAGTCCCAATTTTTATAAAAATTATGCAATCTCGTCCCCCTCCAAATTGAAACAAAAATTATAAAATGTTATACAAATATTTTTATTAAATTTGATTTTTTTATTCAAATTGATATTTTTATTATATATTTTCAATAAAACCAAGTTTCTTTAAATTTGTTTTACATTAAATTTTACTTAAAATTGTTTTCAAATTTTAAA
>Ga0214542_1005066_pt1 | contig 25474 bp, 6 predicted proteins | sample CNSS1metaG_FD_160096 | JGI IMG/M metagenome (GOLD analysis project Ga0214542, IMG submission 160096) | Root nodule microbial communities from cowpea collected in UCLA plant growth center, Los Angeles, California, USA - CNSS1 | ecosystem: Host-associated > Plants > Roots > Nodule | place: USA...
ATATATATATATATATATATATATATATATATATATATATATATATATATATATATATATATAAAGGGTATGAAAGTAAAATCGTTAAAATCTATTCAAATCTTTCTATTGTTGAGAAGATGGATTTTGGTAAAAATTTCATGAATCCATCTTCTCTTTTCTGCACAAATCACTGAATGGGAACGCAACTTATTTTTAAATCCGTCGTCCCTAATATGTAACAGTACAAACCGCGCAAACGAACAGAGGCTTAATGTTGATAGAGGGGGTCGTGGCCCCCCATTTTTTTTTATATATATTTATATAGTTTCATATAATTTTTTTAAAATTTAATATTTTAATATGTATTATATATATATTTATTTATTTATATCCTAATAAATTTTCATATATTTATATTTATAGGTGAGGAATAGTCTTTTTTTTAAAATTTATTTTTCAATTTTATCTTTTAAATAAAAATTATTTTATTAATATTATTTTTTAAGTAATTATTTATTTAATTTAATTATTTGTTTATTTGTTTATTTTAAACTTAATTATTATAAATTAAAATTAATTATAGTAAAATAAAAATCATTTTATATTTAATTTATAATTATAATGATTACAATAATCATAGTTTTATTATTTTTTATATCATAAAAAAGTAAATACAATGATTTTACTAGTTTATATAAAAATTTTGGAATTAATTTTTTGATTTCTATTTTCGTTCGAAAATAATAAGTTGGTCATCAAAATTTTTTTAGTCTCAATTTGATCCTAATTTTGGAAAAAATGGTGCAATTTTGTCATTTTTTTAATAAATTTCTTGAATTGGACCAATATTTTTTCATAAAAATTGAAGTTGTGAATAAAAATGGTTTGTTTGGATGGTATAATTGACATAATCCTAGTATAAATTTTGGTGAAAATTTCTTGCTCCGCTTTAAGAAATTTAACAAAAAAGATCAAATTGCATCAATTTTTAAAAAATCAAACCAAATTGAAACTAAAAAATATTAGACGACAAACTTGATATTTTTAAACGAAAAAATGGACCAAAAAAGTAATTCAACCAAAATTTGGACACTCCCAACGTATTGACTGAAGATCCGCCACCTGATGAAAGCCACTTGAAGAAATCTATATATATTCTTTATACTAAAAGTTGGTAATGCCACTTTCAAAATCTTTATTTACTAAAATCATGTGGTAGGTGACATCAATTGTCTCATGGCAGAGACCAAGTGGACCGGGTCACAATCGAATCGTGACGTATTTGAACTTGTGTTACACTCTTAAGTAAAAAGAGTTGGGTCCTAACTATTGGCTATACCTTTTGACCTAGTGGTAAGTGCCCAATCCTAACAAGTCATATTAAACATAATATATATTCATACAATCCTCATCTTCGTGGCTAAGCTAATCTTCTTTACCAATTTTTAAGTGTTTAATTTCAAACTTTCAACAAATTATCAAAAGTAGTCCATTTATTAAACAGTGATAAAACAAATGTTTTAAACAATAATAATCCAAAATTTTAGAATACATCTTTAACAATCATTGTTAAAAACACAATTATCAATTACAAATATTATTTTTAAAATATAATAAAAATCTTGAAAAAAGTAATTATAAATATTATTTTTAAAATATAATAAATTGTTTTAGTTATTTGATTCTATCTTTAACTAGTTACAAACTAGTTTATCAATAATTAATTTTGTAAAATATTTAAATTACAATCTTAGTATACCAAATAGAAATGACAATATACCAATTGTATTGATGACCAATCTCCATCAGAAAAACCTAATTGACCATCTAGTCAATCTTCTAAACAACATTTTCTTCATCTACCAAATTCAAATCTATCACTCGAATCAACTTGTTGTAAACTAGTATAAACTAAACACTTTCAAATTGAATTCTAAATATTATATTGTATAAAAGATATGAGAGACATTTAATCATCTATAGTAATCTTACGTAATTAGAAGAAGGTTGTGTGAGTTGAAACTTAGTTTGACTTTTTACAAAAACAAAAAGTATTTTAAATTGAAGTGGATATTGAAAAGAAAAGAAAGTGGCAGGCTTTGATGAAAGGTGTGGGCGGAATTTTAGGCTTTGCAGGGAGCAATGGACTGAGTCTGACCGAGTCGTCAAAGATAGTAACAAAAAGAGGTTTGATCGAAGCGAGAGTCTCACCTCAGCTAAGGGCTCTCACTCTTAGACTGCTATTTTTGTCAGAGTTAGGACTCTCACACCGCAGGGGATACCATACTTTCTCTTCTTTCAACATAAATATAAATATTCCAACATTTAACTACACCAGAGATTTTTTTTTCTTTCAAAATATATTTTTTTTCATACGGACTCATCGAACGTTATTTTTTAAACGAACGTGTTTGATATAATTGTTTGAGATTGGGTTATGGAGAATGGAATTTTAAATTGATCTTTTGTATTTAGTAATAGGAATTTTTTTAAGAATTCAATTTCTTGGAGATCAAATTTTAAGAAGTTTTTTTCTCCAAAAACAAACAAACTAAAAATTCAAATTTTAAACAATTAACTAAAAATTTTAAATTTTAATTTTAATTATTTTAAGAAAAGGAATAAAATAAAAATTAATTTAATAGTTAATAAATTATGGTTTTGCAATGTAGTTTGGAATTAAATTTATTATTATTGGGTTTTTTGAAAATTAAAAATGTTCTAATAGAAAAGAATATCTTAATTTTAGTATTTTGAATTAAAAATAATAATGATGATTTAAATAAAATAAAAATTATTTTGGTTACTGTAAAAATTGTTTATTGATTTAAATTTTTTATTGTTATGTGTGTAATGATAATAAAATGTGAATGTTAAAAAAATTACAATTTTTTAAACGTGCTTATTAACACATTGGAGAGTTAAAATTTTGAAATGTAGATTATTTGAAATGGTAAATACAAAATATATTTTATATTGTAAATTTGATGATAAAAGTTAAACATAATTAATAATAATTTTTGTTTTAAAATTAAAATTTTAAAAAATGTGAAACTAAAATCATTAAAATGATTTTGTAATAGAAAATATTTATAAATGTAAAATTTCTTTCCTTATATAAATTTAATAATTTTATTTAATATTTCTACTTGTTGGAAGATAATATCATTTTACGGTTTTGCAAAATTAAGTTTAATGTAAAATTCGATTTTTACATTATATCATAATCATTAATTAGATATTCGAAATAGGTATTCATGTTAGACATAAGAGTCTACAAAATTTTTATTAAAAATAAAAAATAAAAACATGTGATCTACACATAATTACGATAAAATTATATAGTTAGTAATAGTTTATATTCTAGCAAAGTTTGTTATTTATTAAGTTTATTGTTCTATTATTATTGAGTTGTTTAATAATTTGTTCTTTTTTCCGTTATTGAAGTGTTTAACATGATCTTACAAATCGATATTGTAAAATTGAATTAGAATCCGTTTGTTTATTGGATAATTGACCCACTTTTTTTTACACACTTTTAACCCACTAATCCAGTCATCCTTCAATCATTTATTTGGATTTTTGTTAGCGATGTGATGATCTAAGGATGATTAAAGTGGTGTGTGTTGAAAATATTTTAATATAATTTAAAAAATAATTAATTAAAATATTATTCTACCGTTACTAATATTTGATGAACTCTAAATCTTATGGATAATTATTATTTATTATTAACGACTATATATATATATTTTTATTATAATTGACTCTTGTGTCTCCTTAATTATACTATCTATAAATACTACCTACGTGCATGGAGAAAGACACAATAGACACCAACAAACATTAGAGCTCATATAAGTGTTATGTATTCTTCTATATATTATTTATTCTTTAAGACATTGGTGTTCATAAAGTTCGTTACTCTATGCAATGGAAACGTTTTTTTCTATGGATAGTGTTATGTTATCTCAACCCATGATATTTCTACTTCTTTCCTCTTTTATTCTTTATCTATTATTATTATAAGAATTATTGTTTCTGATTAATATTATTTAATATATATATATATATATATATATTGGTATTTTTATTGCTCTTATAATTATTATTATATTATTCATAATTTTATCATTAGTAGTATTATTTGATTAATCATTTTCTAACTAAAGTTAAAAGTAGATGAAAAAATGGATCAAAATATAATTATCATCATTTATTAACTCAAGTTATATATGTTTCTTCTATCTTTCATTCAATTTACCTAGAAATTGTTATATTAATAACAAATTTTATTTCTAATTATATTACAAAATAAATAGCACAAAAGCAAAACAAATTTTCTTTTAGACTGTGTTTCATTTTCTTCTTTCTTAAATATAGTAAAAATATAATGCCTTTTTAATTAATTGTTTCAAACTACTTTATTATATATTAATTTTAATTATTAATACAAATTTAAAATTTACTTTATATTTTAACTTATTTTATATTTTTTATCTTTTCTTTTAAAATTATTTAAAATATTTAATAATAATAATAACATAGTAAAATTTCAATTTTATTTTATTTTTTATTCATCTTTTTATAAACTATTATAATAATAATAATAAATTTTATTTCAAATTATATTACAAATTTAATATTACAAAATTAAAATTGATTCACCTTTAAATTAATTTTTAGTTATTTTTCTATTCAAAATAATTAAAATTTAATGTTAATATTTCTAGTTAATTATTTTAAATATTTTTTTAATTCTAATTTTTTAAATTTTTTCCCCAATTAACAAAACATAACTTCTTTATGAAATTAGGTATACTAAAAGTTGAATTTTTGTGAGAACCTGAAAAAAATAATAATAAAATTAAAATTAAAAATTTATATATACTTTTTTATATTAAAAGTTAAAAGTTTATAAAAGAGATATTTCATATAATTTCTGAAAACCCCTTTAAATTTCAATTTCAAGAAACTAAATTCTTCAATATTTCTTCATTCTCCTTCAGAAATTTGACTTTTTTCCTTCCGTTTTGAAAATTAATGTCATAGAACTGGTTTTATTGTATAATTCAATTTCAAATCTTTTAGATATGTTCAAGTTTCTCTCATCTTTATATAACCTATATGTTTTCTTACACATTTAGTTTTCCTTAACAATATATAATCTCTCTACTTTCTCATATGAAACTCTATAATTAAAATTTAATGTTAATATTTTTAGCTAATTTTTTTAATTTTTTTTTAATTTTAATTTATAATTTATTTTTTACCATTAAAAAAACAAAATTTTCTTCTGAGATAATCTCAAAACTAAATTTTGTGAGAAACTGAGAAAAAAATAATAAAATAAAAATAAAAATTTTATATAATTTTTTTTATATTAAAATGTTAAGAGGGTTATTCTAAAAACGGTTTCTAAAAACCCTTTCTAATTTCAATTACCATAAACTAGATTCGTAAAACATTCCACATTCTTCTTAAAAAAAATTACTTTCTTTATTTTTTTTCTTGAAAATCCAATGCCATAGAACTTGTTAGTGTTCAGATTGAATAATTCTACTATATAATTCGATTTCATCTTAAAATAATTTCATGTTTCATCTAAAATCGATATATTTTCTTATGCATGTAATATCCTGGACTCCATGCAATTTCTCTCCTTCCTATACGAAGCTCCATTATTAAAACTTAATGTTAATATTTTTAGTTAATTATTATTTTAATTTTTCTTTTTTATTTTTCCTCCATTCAAAAACAAATTTTTCTTCTGAAATTAGGTATTCTCAAAATTCAATTTTGAGAGAACATGAAAATAATAATAATAAAATTAAAATTAAAATTTTATATATATTTTTATATTAAAAAGTTATAGATTTATAAGAGGATTATTTCAGAAACCGTTTATGAAAACCCCTTCCAATTTTTCCATCCTTCTTCATTCTTCCTATAAAATTTGACTCAAAAATTTGACTATCTTCTTTATTGTCATCTCTGTATAACCAATATGTTTTCTTGTACTTGTAGTTTTCTTGAACTACATGTAATTTGTCAGCTTCCTAGATGAAATTTCATGATTAAAATTTAATGTTTATATTTTTAGTTAATTTTTTTTTTCTCCATTAAAGAAAACAAAATTTTATTATGAAATTAAGTATTCTCAAAATTGAATTTTGGGAGAACCTAAAAGAAATTATTATAAAATTAAAATTAAAATTATATATATATATATATATAAAGTTTATAAGAGGGTTATGAAGCGATTTATGAAAACTCCTTTTAATTTCAATTTCAATTTTCGGACGTCCTTCTTCATTCTTCCTCACAAAATTGACCTTCTTTCTTATATTTGAAGATCAAATATCATAGAATTAGTTAAACAGAAGGTTCTATCATACAATTCGATTTCATCCTAAAGTAAGTTCAAATTTTTGCAATCTTTATAGAACTAATGTGTTTTCTTATATATGTAGTTTTCTTGGATTGCATTTAATTTCTCTTTTGATGAAACTCCATAATAAAAATTTAATGTTAATATTTTTAGTTAATTATTTTAAATTATTTTTTAAAATTTTAATTTTTTAATTTTTTTTCTTCATTGAAAAACAAAACAAAACTTCCTTCGGAAATTAAGTATTCTCAAACTAGACTTTTTTTGAGAACCTTAAAAAAATAATAAAAAAACAAAATTAAAATTTTATATAGATTTTTTATGTTAAAAAATTAAAGATTTATAAGAGGGTTATTTCAGAAAGAGTTTTTAAAACCCATTCAAATCTCAATTCCAAGAAACTAGATTCTTCAATCTTTCTTCCTTCTCACTTAAAAAATTCGATTTTCTTCTTGGTTCTTGAAGATTAATGTCATAGAACTGGTTTGAGTTCATCTTTAGATAACTTGAAGTTCCTACCATCTCTGTACAGACAATATGTTTTGTTATACATAAAGTTTTCCTGACCTGCATATAACTTCTCAGCTTCTTAGATTCCTTGATGAAACTCTATAATTAAAATTTAATGTTAATATTTTTAGTTTATTTTTTTAAATTATTCTTTAATTTTATTTTTTTTTCTACATTAAAAAGACAAAATTTCCTTCTGAAATTAGGTATTCTCAAAATTGAATTTTGTGAGAACCTAAGAAAATAATAATAATAATAATAATAATAATAATAATAATAATAATAATAAAATTAAAATTTTATATAATTTTTTTTCATATTCAACCGTTAAGAAGGTTATTTCGAGTCCAATTTCTCTGTTGAGTTACCGTCTTCTGCCGAGCTTTAAAAACACAATGTTTTGATACTTTAAAGATAATTTTAATATATCTTAAAATTTTAAAATTAATAGTCATCAGTGTATTTTGAAGACACAATAGAAGAATAATAGAGAAAAAACAATAGAGAATCCAAACTCGTTATTTCAAAAATAGTCTCTAAAAACCCTTCCAATTTCAATTCCCATAAACTAGATTCTTGAATCCTTCTTCATTCTCCTAAAAAAATTGACTTTCTTTCTTAGTTTCTTGAAAATCCAAAGTCATAAAACTAGTTACATTAGTTACATTGAAGGATTCTACAATATAATTCGATCTCATCTTAAGGTAAGTTCAAGATTCTGTTATCTCGGTAGAACCAATGTTTTCTTATACATGCAGTTTTCTTAGACTGCATGTAATTTCTATGTTTCTTAGATGAAACTCCGTAATTAAAATTTAATATTTATATTTTTAGTTAATTATTTTAAATTATTTTTTTATTTTAAATTTTCTATTTTTATTCTGCATTAAAAAAATAAAATTTCCTTCTTAAATTAGATATTCTCAAAATTGAATTTGAGAGAACCAGAAAAAAAAATTATAAAATTTAAATTTAAATTTTACTTATATTATTTTATATTAAAAAGTTAGAGATTTATAAAGGGTTATGTCAGGAACAGTTTCTAAAAACTCTTTCCAATTTCAATTCCTAGAAGCTAGACTCTTCAATTATTATTCATTCTTTCTCAAAAATTTAAATTTCTTCCTTATTTTTTGAGATCCAATGCCATAGAACAAGTTAGACTTAAGGAATTTTACCATATAATTCGATTTCATCTCTTAATATAAATTTAAGTTCTGTAATCTCTATAGAACTAATATCTTTTCTTATACATGCAGTTTTTTTAATTGCATCTAACTTTTCTATTTATGAAACTCCATAATAAAATTTGTATATTAATATTGTTAGTTAATTATTTTAAGTTATTTTTTTTATTTTAATTTCTTTAATTTTTGTCTCCATTACAGTAAGCAAAATTTTCTTATGAAATTAGATATTCTCAAAAATTTAATTTTGTAAAAAAATAAAAAAAAAAATATATATATATATATATATATATATATATATATATATATAATATAATATAAAAAAGTTAAAGTTTTATAAAAGGATAATTTCAGAAACCGTTTCTGAAAAACCATCCCAATTTTAATTCACAGAAACTAGATTCTTCAATAAATTTTACTTACTTCCTTATTTCTTGAAGATTTAATGTCATAGAACTCGTTAAACCGAATGATTATACTATATAAATTGAATTCAGTTTAAGTTTTTGTCATTTTTGTAAAATTAATATGTTTTCTTAAACCTGCAGGCAGTTTTTGTGAACTACATGTAATTTCTTTGTTTCTTAGATAAAATTCCATAATTAAATTTAATGTTAATATTTAGTTAATTTTTTTTTTAATTTTAATTTTGTTCTGCATTAAAAAGAAACAAAATTACATTCTGAAATTAGGTATTCTAAAAATTGAATTTTGTGAGAACCTGAGAAAAAAAAATATTAAAATAAAAATTTTATATAAAGTTTTTCTATATTAAAACATTAAGAGCATTATTTGAGAAACAGTTTCTGAAATCTCCTTCCAATTTTAATTCTTAGAAACTAGATTTTTCAATCTTTCTTCATTTTTTCTCAAAAATTTGACTTCCTTTTTTTTCTTGGAAATTAATGTTATAAAACTAGTTAAACGAGAGGATTCTAACGTATAATTCGATTTTATCTTGAATTTTCCTGTTATTTTTGCATAACCAATATGTTTACTTATACATTCAATTATCCTGAACTCATGTAATTTGCTTCCTTATGAACTTCATAATTAAAATTTAATGTTAATAATTTTAGTTAATTATCTTAAATTATTTTTTTAATTTTTTTCTACATTAAAAAGAAAAAACAAAACTTACTTCTGAAATTAGGTATTCTCAAAATTGAATTTTGTTAAAACCTAAAAAAAAAAAAAAAAAAAAAAAAAAATATATATATATATATATATATATATATATATATATATATATATATATATTTTACATTAAAACATTAAGAGGGTTATTTCAGAAACTGAAAATCCTTCAAATTTCAATTCCATAAGCTAGACTCATATTCAAATGTAATAGAATATAGATTTAATACGAAGAAGATAACGTTGAGTTCAAAAATTCACTACTCATTTAAATTACTTTAAATACACTTATTTTGGTAAATTATAATTATATCATTAATTTATTAAATTATTTAAATCTTACTGTACTAAAAGACTGAACCAAAATTGATTTATTTTAGTTTTATTTTATTGAAAATTATAGCTAATTAATTGATATTACAAATCAAGAATCTAAAACATGCCTAGTTAGAAATAACATATTCATATTATAAATTCTAATTGTAAGTTTAAGTTTGTTAATGTTATCCAAATCTTAAAAAAAAAAACTCATTTTATTAACAAGAATAAAAGAAAAGATAAAAAATTAAAATTAAAATCTTTTTAAATAATAAAACTTCACAAATTTAGAATATTTAATAAATAATCCTTCTTAAACACACTATTATCAATATACATTTACTATATATAACCAATTCAATTACACCATAATGACATCAAGAACAAACCTTCCAAACTCTAACCTTGTGTTTGGATGAGCATTTTAACAATGCTCACAAATTGAAATGTTTTGTATTTGATTTGCTTGCGATTAAATCTCTGTCATTTTCTAAATAATTTGTTTGGATAAAGAAATTAAAATACCTTTACATTTCAATTTTTTATTTGGGAAAAACAATTGAATTTCTTGTGAGATAAAATTTAATTTTTACATTAATTTTAAGCTTAATTATGTTTTGAGTTCAGGTCCGTTTGTGCCTGGCCAGGTTTTGTCGTTTGTGTCGGTTAGGTCGGTTCGATCCGTCTGGATTGTGTGGCCAGCCCAGCCTGTCATGGTTGTCGGGTTCGTCGGGTCCGTTTCGGAGTGAGTTGAGAGTGTGAGATTGAATGAGAAGAATTTCAAATTCCACATTTTTTATGGGTATTTGAATTTCTTCTAATTTAACTAATTGAAATACTTAAAAAAAATACATGCATTTTAAATACTTTTTAATTTCTCTATCAAAATAAAACATTTCATTACAAAAAATTTCAAATTCTTCAAATAAATGAATCATCTTCTTGAATTACCTCGTCCAAACACATTATTAAGTTATAAATTTGAATGACAAAAGAAAGTATATTTGGTTTCTTTAAATATGTAAACGTGCTATGAATACACGCTTTGCGCTTATGTCCAAAGTTAATGCTCCCACAATTGCCTTCATTAATTATTATTTAAAGATGTTGATGACAGTGGGCACAACAACTAAACACATTAAGGGATATGATTATGGTTGCTTTTAATTGACTCTATAAATAATTGATGACACCAATCCCCCTCCAATTTTTTTTTCAAAGTTCTACTATGTGAGTCTAAATTTATGTGCAATGTTGTTGTCTTTCAAAATAATTTAAAGTCAACAACATGGTTCTGTTATAGATAACAAGAAAGTCATAATCATTTTTCGCATTAGAAAATCACGTCATCAGAAATCCAAGTCTCTGCCTTTTTTCTCATTTTCAAAGTGACATGTTTTTATGCGCTGTCTTAATGTCTAGGCTCTAAGCTGTGACCGAGAAATTATATATATTTCAATATGGATAATAATAATAATTCAGCCTAGTGGCATATTAAAACAATAAAATGCAGATTATAAAGGTAATTAGCATCTATCAGTGACCCACTAAAGCAATAAGATGAACAAGTGGTTAATTTTTTTTTTCTCGGTTGGATAATCTAAAAATATTAGTAAAATGTATAATATAATCTCTTTATTTATAAGACTTATTGATGGTCCTTCAAAAAAATAAAATATATTAAAAAGAAAGTCAGAGCTGACCAGTTGGTCTTCCTCTGGCAAAGTAAAAGTCCAGAAAACTTTTTATTCACATTATATGTTTCGCGACTATAATACTTTTTTTTTCGTAAAAGTTAGAGAAAAAAACATTGACCTGTAATATAAATAAGAGGTATATTCATATATTTAGTGTTGAACCAAATTTAGAATAACATTACTTTCACACAAGTGTTTCAGTAAAAAAGGGCATCTCAGATAATTAAATTAGTGTCATTTTTATGGAAGTTCGATGTGATATGTAATATTTTATTGACATGTATAGTTAATATATAATTTTTACAGGTGAAATATTAAAGTGTGATTCGGAGGAAAGTATAATGACGACAAAAGCTTTTTGTGGGATCGGTTATATATTTGGATAAAACATGCCAATGTATTTTATGCAAAATAGGTTTTAAAAGGGCCTCTATATTTAATTCCAGGTCCCCAACAACTCGTGTATTTCTTAAATAAAATTTTTTGCCTGTTAAAAAAACATGTGTGTGTGGTTCATACGACAAATTTCACATGGTAAAAGTATTTTTTTTTTTTGTGTTATTTATTTGTTTGTCTTTTGTTTCTTCCCCGCTTATGATTAAGAACTAGACCTCTTACTAAAATAATCTACACTGTGATAATCATAACATAAATGTGTAGAAATTTTTTATTAGCATATTTGAATGATGATACTCGTAATAGTAACCATACGTACCCTAACTTTGGAGAGTTCATTAGAAAACGAAGTTCAAGACTTTCCCTGTTCAAATGCAATTTATTTCTAGGTATATATGATGATGGAATTAGTAATATTTTGTTGCACATGGTTTTAATTAAATTACTTTAACATTAAGATTGTTGAGATCATTTTAATTTTTAAGTGACGTGAGATTATTAAAAATATTATAACAAAATTTTCAATGATAAACAAATTTTTAAGATTTTTATTTTATTCAAAGTATTACTTATTTTAAAATCTGAAATTGCGATATAGTTTTATTATTATAATTTTATATAAATGATGAGAGGAAAAAAAAACTCAAAAATAAAGAATGAATATCCGTAAGAGAGTTTGATTACACTAAAAGGAGTCTTGGCTGCTCCAAATGTTTTTTCACATAAATTATATAATAAAATTAATTTTTTAAATTTAATATATTTTATATATTTGGTCTATTTAAAATTTTATAGATCTGTTTTAATATTATAAAATATATTTTTGAAGATCTGCCCCTATGATTTTTTTGTGGGAGAAGTCTCTCTTGAATTGGATTGTAGTTTAACATTTTTTTATTGAGATTAAAGGTCTAAATCTCTATTTTATTTTTGAAATTAATATTGTAATTGTTTAGGTTATATAGAATAGTAGACCATATTCTTCTTCCAAATTATATAAAGTAGTTTAAATTATCTTATTATTTAATTCATTTTACGTCTTTCATCCGTTTTAGTTTAAACAAACATCAAATTTAAGAAAAAAGAATACATCCAAAATTTACATCGGAATTTAAATTCTACCTAAATTTAAGTTACTCATATTCAATTAAAATTTTATCTGCTTTCACCCTAAGTTCGTCGAGTGACATCGTTAGGAGTAATCATCATACATCTGAGGTACTGTTCACTTTGGAGCATCGTCACATTCATAGTTTTGTCCTTAAAAAAAGTCTCGAAGGGTGGAAGGAGTACTTAAACTGCCTTTTGGCCTCGACTCGTAAGTGGTGTGAGATTGTTGGGCGTGGTAGGAACATAAACCGCCTAGTTGAGGTATAAGGAGAATGACAGATCATTCCTAATAGAGAGCTTACGGGGTCAATGTTCCATCGTTGAATGACATCATTAGAGTCATTCACCATGTTTTTGAGGTATTGTCTACTTTGGAGCGTGAAACTCTATCACGGTTTTGTCCTTAAAAGACGCTTAAGAGGGTGGAAGGAGGAAGAAATATTTAAACCGCATTTGATCTCATCTACAAAGTGCACTAGTTGCACGTAGCAAATAAGAAATAGAGTTCTCTTTACATAGACTTGTGCAATACATGATAACTATCACATTTCACAACTCAATTCAACTACAAAGTTCACAAAAACACGAATAAACTCTTTTTGTAATTTTATCAAACTCTTGGTGTGCAACAAAAATTTAAAATAGTATATATAATTGTCAATACTATATTTCATTCACTTCATTCTCATGCATTAAAAAACTCTCAATTTCATATTCAAGTGAAAATCAATTCACAAGATTACTCAAATATTATCCCTAGTGACTTGAGCTTATGATAACTCATCAAAGTCCAATCCCTTGGATCATTAACAAGTAACCATGCATTAACTTCAAGAGTCTTAAGATTACTAATGAATCATATTTTATCCCTATATACAAGCTCAATTAGGTATTTAATTTCAATTTTAGATTCAAAAGACATTTTTCAATACCTCAAGAACCAAGTATCAAGCTATGAGTCGCCAAACCAAAGCAAACATTAAACATAAAAATCAAATACTAACATTGAAATGGAAAAAACATATGTATTAATATCACAAAATACACAAGATTCAGTTTATTATATCTAATCTCAACCAATAGGGTTTACTCTCCATGGTGGAGATCCTAGGTCATACAAATTAAATTGAAACAAAAAAGAGATGCACACCCTTTTCCAAGGTTCTTAGCAGATGCTCCAAGCTCCGTATACGTTCCCCATTCAAATCCACATCTCCCATTCGTAGATCCTTTCGCTCATCAAACCTTAAAGGGACACTAAATCATGAATGAAGATTGAAGACTCAAGGAGAAGTGAGAAAGCCTTCCAGCACCCGAAACAACCTCAAAAGACTGACCTTTCTTAGTTGCTCTAGGTGGAGAGAGATTGTAGGAGGAAGAGAATACCCCAAACCCCGAGGAAAATACGAAAAAAATATCAATTTTAACATGTCAATAACACTACTGCTCAAAGCCATCTTAGTCTAATTTTGAAAACTTGTTTTTCTATCATAATCGATTTAGTGGAGTTTCTAATCAATCATTTAAATTAGACCAGATATGAATTTAGCCAATTTTGCAAATAATTGATTATGAACAATGATTAATTAATTATGATAGACTTTTAAAAAAATCAATAAATATAATCAAACAAAATTGTCTTAAAGTTTTTTTTTTAATTGATGAATGGACAAACTAATAGTTTATCTTTAATAAGAATTGATTATTACATGAAGTTACGTCTAAACTTCTTTGAAAAGAAGTTATTTTCTTTTCAGAAAAAAATAATTTCATATCTTTCAAATGAAGAGAGTTCTATTGTGATTTAACAATGTTTTTAAAAAATATTTTTACATATTTTATTTGTTTTGTAAGAAAGATTATTGAAGGTTGATGCATGAAGGTTGATCATGCTATAGGATAAGTTTTTGTAATAAAGTCAATCACAACTCAGGTCTTTGTGTATTTTTTTGTTCTAACTTCTTTTGAATGTTGTGCACAAGTGCTTGGTGTGTAGGGATTGCGTAATTGAATATTTTTCATTACCTTTGTAAACATTCTTATGTTTTAAGAAGTGACTTGTAAACCTGTTCTAATTAAATATATGTGATTCTTGTAATTAAATAAGTCAAGATTATAATGAAAAATTTATCTTAAGTTGTTTGGATTAAGTGGATGTAGATCCAAGAAGAATAAAATCAGTAATGAAATTTTTTGTATGTTTTTATTTTTACTTATTATATTGAATTTTTGTTGCTCTTTGTGCTCATTAACAATCACACTAAAATTCTCCAATCATTTAAGTAAAGTTTTCATTGATTTTTTTTTCAGCTAATTACCCCCTTTTGATTTTTTATTGTAGGTTTAGCCTTTTTAAAAAAAATAATAATAATACAATAGTTTTCATTATTATTATTATTTTGATTTCTACATAGAAATCGTAAGAAAATGGTAAAGCGAAAACAAAGAAGGACTGTTGTATGTATATTTACGTAAACAACACATTGATATCGTATGATCGTTGACACGTTGGGATAGAGAGCGAAGATTTAAAATTGGACCAAGAATGAACATACGAACACCATCATTGAAATAAAAGATTTTCTTTAACATTGAGATAAAAAATCTAAATTAAAAGGCTAATCATTCTGAACTTCTAAAATAATTTTAAAATAGTGTATACAGATTTTTTTTTTCTAATAAGTTTATATTTGATGAAAATTTGTTAGAGAATTTAAAATTATAAAAGACAAACATCTCATATTGTTTAGACCAAGAGTTTTAGATAAATCATATCAATTTAGATAATTTTGCCGAAACATTTAAAACTTATAAAGAATGTTCACAATCTAGCTTAGTTTTTAAAAAACTGTTATAGATAATACTTTCAGCTTTTTTTAGTACTCAAGAAAGTTTTCTCTAATTAGACTAGCAATCGGTCTGTCATGCTTTTATTTGAATATTTTGAAAAACAATTTTATTACCTTGCATAGTCTTTCAAGAATTTATGTAATTTACTAATATTTTTTGAAATATATACCAAATCATCAAAAACCTCATAAAATCAATAAATTGAAAAAATAGAATGTCTGAAGGAAATAATGATTTTAAATTTATTTTTGAGATATATTTAAAAATTTACATGATTTAATGTTTAAATTTTAACATTTTATGATTTTATCCATGATTAATTATTTACACTCTTAGCTGTTCCAACTTGTAAAGAACGGCAAATAGGCCATCCCATTGAGAAATACGGGGCCAGTCTCGGCCATCATTTCGAAGAAAAGCCAGCTTTATCATAGTAATTAAAGGACAACTTGTTAACAACATAAAATAAATATTCTAATCCATCACTAATAAACTAATAATCAAAATGTTCCTTGTTTCTAAAAGGAGTGGCCTACACTAATAAAATCGATTTATCTAAATAACCGGCCTGTTGCAAGCATAGATTCTCCTTGGTTTGCATATAAAAGAAACAAATGTTGATTAAGGCAGAGAAAAAGAAAGTTAAGAGAAAATGGTGGGTATATTAACAGTGGACCACATGGTGATAATGACCCAAGGATGTCGTTTTATTACGCATAATAGCTATTCAGAGTGGTCTTTATCTTCTCCACTTGCGCCTTCTTCATACTGCACATGCATCGATACGTTCTTTCTTATATTTAATCCATTCCATTCATTAATGAATTGCGCTAATTAAACAAACTCAACTTCTGCATTATTTTTCGCTTTAGAAAAAGAGCAATGACAATAAATTATTTATTATTCTTATCCACTACAAAAATGTTAGGTTTCATTTCGTTCAAGCTTTCTTATGTTATCATTTTAATTAAATCTGGTTGAATATGGAAGATGAATCTGTGCATGGAACATACGACAGAGAGTGTTGTGATTGTCACCCTTGTGAGGGAACAGTGTAATTATCTGCAAGTTCCGACAAAGAGACAGAGTAAATGTGGTGCAATGCGTTTGGACAAATTTGAAAGTAGCAAAAAAATTGAAACGGAGATTTGAGAGTGAAGTAGTAATGAAAACAAATGTGGTAGATAGAAGCAGTTCAGTTGGTATTAACTTCTGCTCCATATCCAAACGTGGCAGATAGAAATAGAATCGCTTCTGAGAAAGTCCTCAGAAGGCATTATTTTGGGTCAATTGGGTCCTAAACCTAATAATATCAGTTTGGCCCATTTGTTCCAACAACTAAGTATACCTATGCATGCCCATGCGTGCATCATGTGCAGGTGTAGCCTAGGTCTATCTGACATGCAGGGTACCAGATTTTGACCAAACTTAGACCAATATACTGAATATAACTATATTTATATTTCTGTGATTTGTTACCTTTCAAAAGTTAGCCACGTGATCACGTGCCCATCGCGGGGCTCAAAATTCAAAGGCCATGTGATTTCAAACGCATTCATGATTTTTTTACTGGTATTTAATTAACTGTGATATCATTTAGTTCCTATGATTTTGTCTCTGTCCCTTCCTAGGCTACTACCATGTGATGCCTGGATTCATAGTCCTTATGGTCTTTTTCACGGACCTTAGTCCTTGTTTTGAGGAATTTTTGTGAAATGAAAATGGGTTTTGTAATTTTTAACTTTTCTGTGGAGAGAACTAAGCATGAGATTTTAGATAGCAGTTTTCACTTCTCCAACCACAGCCATTCTTTTTCGATCATAATCTTAGTTCTTACATTAAACTTCAAATGATTTATACATGTAAACAGAAAACTGTGTATAAGCATCTTTTAGTTTTCAAATTCTTCATATAAAGAAATAATTCATGAAAAATGGCATCATCATGAGACAGATAAAAAGTTTTTCTTTGAGACATGAAAATGTGTAACATCAGTGATTTAGGTCTTGATTGGACTCATCCTGATAAAAATCAGTGAGAAGGTAGTCATGTATTTCCTCAAAACTTATTGAACTTTTTCAATCCGAATAGCTTGCAAAAATCTTCTTTGAGAAGCATTATGTGATATCTTGTTCTTTTAACAGATATTTTAATTAATTAACTTGATTATAGCGTGAAGGATCAATTGATATCTTGATATCTTTAGTAATTGAAACTATTGTTTGTAATGTATACTTAGTACCAGTAAATAAAATTAACAGGAATTAAAAAAGTTATGTTAAGTATCACTTTTTTAGTGTATTTCTTATAACAAGTATTGCTAATAAACAAAAGTTAAAAGCTTTCACACTAAGAGGAAAGAATCCGGAGAGAAAAAAACTTGATACTATAATGTTGATGATTGAGTAATTGTTTGTAAATCATTGGAAGTAATTGGTAGAGAAAATAAGGATCTGGTAAGCACAACAATGTTTCAATTGTGACGAATGGAACTAGATGAATTTTAGTTGATTCACGTTGTAGTACTTTACAAGCAACATGGCAAATCTTTTCAGGATCAGAAAAAGTAAAAAACACCTGAAATTAAACTTTTGATTCTTTCTAAAAGTAATAAAATGTTGTTTACAAGATTAAAACTTCACCAGCAAATTATTATCCACCTTAAAGTCGTCAATATGGACCCGCTTCTAATATAAATATTTCTTTATTATCTGTTAAATCTTTTGTAGATCACACTTCACTTTGGATAAAGTATGGGCTCTCTGTAGTAATTGTTCTTGAACGAAAATCGCATTCAGAGGATCAAACATATACTTAACAACTTCAGAGGATTGACCCTACACCAACTTACAATGCTAGTTTTATAGGAAGTTTTATACCAAAATTCTGTCCATGAAAAAAACTTAACCAACTATTATGAACTATCAAAGATAAAACACCTCAAAACAACTTCAAACACTTTTTCTTCAAACACAATTATGGATGAATAACTCAAATTATGACATGAGTTAGAAACATTCTACATAAATGATGAAATTAAGCTCGACTTGATAACATAGTTTGCTCACCATTTAGGATAATAAATTGATTATCAACCAATAACTTCCAATGTCAGATTGTTGTAGTTTGAAATTTGGAATCCTAGTGTAATGCTACTATCCATGTAGCCCCCAAAGCCAAGTCAACACCTAAAATTGAAACCAAATACAAAGGTAGTTTCAAAGCACGATCTTGAATCTTCACTTCTAATTCCTAATCAAGAACTCAACGACTAAAATTTTATCACACAACCATCACTTTAAAATTGGGAATAAGTTCAACTAGAAGTTTTACAAAAATTTTAAATTATTCAAATAAATGAATTATTCTTTTAAAATGTCTCATTCAAACACATTAGATAACTAAGTCAACTGAGGTTGGAAAAAATTAGCTTAGCTCTCACTATTATATATTAAAACATTAAACATTAAAATAATGACATGGAATATTTATAGAGATGAAATGAACATGACGATGGGATAAAGAAGAAAACGTAATCATCTTCAACGAATAATTTTGAAATATGATAATAAACATTAATTTTAATGAATTTATGTACAAATAGTTTTCTTTTATTGCATGTTTAATTTTTTTTTAGAAAATATTGGTCATTCTAAGACATATTCACTGTATGTATTTTAAGAAGATAGATACAACCATCTTATTTTAAGATGGAACTACTTACATCAAAAGGGCAAAAAAATTGAAAAGAAATTAAATTAAAATTGCTAAAAATGACTGAGTCAGTTTTTAAGGCGGATACAAACAGAATAATATAAGCAATAGGTGATTATTAGAAAATTCCTCCTTTTTTCTTTTTTAATTAGCAATTTGATTTCATCAAATTTGTAGATGGGTAAAAATCGGCCATTGTAATAGAAAGATGTCAATAAGACAGTGCTGGTATTGGTGCACTCTCAAAAATACCCGATGCTTGTGGGTTTGTACTTGGCCCAACGGATCTCATGATCATTAAAAATGAAATTCCAATCAGGCTATTACTTTATGCACCACACAATTACTAACTACACTTCCATACTAGTAGAAAATAAAATTAAAATACCCTTTCTCACTGCACTACACCACTGCTGCTGCTGTCACTCTATTATCACCACCCCTGAAGAAAAGAGAGGCTGCATAAAAATATTCTTGCCAAAAAGCTTATTTCGAAAATTTTTCAAAATATGTAATCTGAAAGTAATTTTTTTTTACAAAAAGTTAAATGGTCATTTTCAAAATTTGAGAGGTTGCGCCAACAAATTTTGGAAGTAAAGAAATAAAAAGACTTCTCGTAGTCGACGTCTTCCTACCAAAAGCCCAGATTGCGTCATTCTAAATCTGAACTTTCAGCTGTCTGCGGCCCAAACGGTAAGTTCATCTTTCTCTCACAGGCCCCATTCATGAGCAGTTTTCTATAATTTTTTGTAGAAGGCAAAAGAAAATTATAATAAATATTTTTCTGTTTTCATAATTATTATAATAATTTATATTTTATTATTACTGTAAAGAAAAAAGTGGAAACACTGTGTTGTGGCCACTGGTAATGAATAATGTTTTCTATTATATTGTAAGGATGATGAAAAATGTAAAAAAAATAAAAATAAAAATCAAATCCTAGTAAACATATTACAAAAAATTTAAAGATTCAAAAAATATAAAGATTATAGTTAATAAAAAGGACTTCTAAATTAGGCTATCCTTCATGATTGTTCGGGTACAACTAATGATCTCATTTGTCAAAATGTGTTACTAATTTATTAGACTCAAATTGATTTAATTAATAAAATTAATTGGATAATTTTTTTTATGGGCTACTAGCTCATTATACAATTTAAAAGTATGTAAACCTTTACATTAGGTTGTTTTTAAGAAGGAGATAGAGAGATTGTAGCTATGAGTGCCTTTCGTACCAAAAGAAAATAAGTCACCAAAAGATAATGAAAAAGAACAAAAGAGCATATAATGTGCAAATTTATATTGAGTTGTCTTGTTATTCATCTTATTGGTAAAAAGAATATTTATGTTTGATACTCCTAAACTTCAAGAGAACTTGTGATATACCCATTAATTATTATTAGTGGAAATTTTTGATTTGTAAGGACACAACCGTGATAGAATTTGAGCTCCAAAATTATTACAACCTTTAAAGACAAAATAATGACCAGAACTCTGAGTTCGAAAACGGACTATGCTTTGGATGTAATAATTGACTCTAACAATGTGTTTAACTCTTTTAATACATGGACGTGCACTCGTTTGAGCCACTTTTACCCATCGGCTCTGATACCATTGTTGGGTCTTTCGAGAGAGGATCACTAGGAAGATATAACACCAATGAGACATGAGTCAAACCCACACATACGGGATTGACACCACTTTCAACCAAAAATCTTAAAGCAATGAGTTGATGAGTCTTCATTCTTATATGGTGCTCAACTTTCTCATTTTTACTCAATGTGAGACTTAAACTCATATTTGGATTTCCAACAAATGATTATTAAGTTTTGGGTTAAATATGTTTTTGGTCCCTCAAGTTTCAGTGAAATTTAGAATTAGTCTCTCTTCAAAAATTTTGACCAATTTAGTCATTCATTTTTAAAAATGCATGAATTTAGTCCTTTTAACCATTTTTTGTTAAATTTATCTAACGTTTCAAATTCATTTCATAATAGTATTTGAATTATTTACACTGTTTGATACATTTTCACTTCAATGTTAACTTATATATTATCATAAAATGCATTTAAAATGTCAAATAAACTTAACAAGATTTGGTAAGAAGGACTAAATTCACGCATTTCTAAAAATGGAGGACTAAATTGACATAAAATTTCGAAGAGGGACTAATACCAAAATTCACTGAAACTTGAGGGACCAAAAACATATTTAACCCTTAAGTTTTTAATCTTCTTAAAAATTTAAAATATATTAATTATCATTGTTAGTTTGTTCTATACATTTAATTTCTCTAACACTGATACAAAAATAACACTTAAATTAAATTTAGACTAAATTGTTAATATAATTTATACTTTTTTAATTATAGTATACTTTATTAATTTTGGAAAATAATTTTTTTAGCATTTATTGCCTCCCTAGCCCATTTCAAAAGAGATGATGTTAAGATACCGGCAAAAAGGCTTCTTGGATCCTATCAAATTTCTTGCTCCACCCAATCATAAGCCTTCCATTTTTTTTTTTCGTAATAGAACTGGGATGATTGTTTTTCAGAGAAAAATATCCGAATTTGTTTTAACGTGTTCTGGAAAATGAAATCCGAAATGAGAAAGTATTGGGAGAAATTTGATATGGTTGATGATGCAATAGCCGAAGATATATAGTTTCCTTTTAGTTTAAAAGCCCAAAATAGATTAGTGCTGATAGAAGTCCAATTGGCCCATCTTTGTTATCTACAAAATATAATGAAGTTTTATTTAAAATTTATCTATATCTATCTATCCACTTGTATATTATAAATTTCATTATTTGCTTGCCTTTTTGTATTGATTTTTTAAGATTTATTTTATTTTAACTAAGCCACATCGGTTGTCTCGCAATGAATCACGACTTTTCTTCTCTTACATCAGCAACACCACACAATTGATTATAGCATGCCTTGAGGAAATTAAAGCATGCCTTCACCCTTATTAGCTTCCAGAGTTTGAAAATAAAAAATTTAATAACAAAATATATTAATTATATATTAATTTGTATAAATATTAAAAAAAATTGGAGGGCCATGATCTCCTATGTCATAAAGAAGATTTGTCATTGGTCATTAGGTATAGATAAAATTATGGTGCTACGAGTTTATATATTAACTTTAAGATTTCACACGTCTTTAGAGAGAAAATTAATAAATGTGTCAATAAATTTGTTAATTTTAGGATAGACTATAAAAGTGATTTTATTTGGTATCATATAATTTAGGGTCTCATTATATTAGACATATTTGTTATAAAAACTGGTATGGATAGTCGAAATACAAATTTATTTCATTATGCTTATTTCTCCTGTTTATGATTTGGTTCGGTCCTCACAATTTGATGTATTTGATGTCTTTTTTTTTTTTAATTTATATTTCATTTTGGTATCACTTATATATTGAAAGTGTTGATCTGTCTTTCTAGTTAGGATATGTCAAGGTTTCATTGTAATATCTTATGGAACAAAACATTTTATAGAAAAAAAATAGTGTATGCTATCAAATAATATCATAACCTTAAAATTTTTATAAGAATAAAATGAAAAACATGTGAATCTTAAAGAAAAAAAAAATGAAGTGTTGTAGACATTTAGCTCGCTATTTAATTTTGAGATAATCTTCTTTGTACTCCCAACCACGAAGTGATAGGTGAATGCCGAGAAAAAAACTGTGAATGATCTGTATTTAAGATTAAAGCTATAAAAAGTGACAGTTATTTCTTGTTTTTATGTTACCTTTATTTATTACATAGTTTAGAATGAAGTATTAATATATTTCTGACTAAAAAACCGGTAACCATTTTAGTACTTTGTATTTAGTGAGTTGTGTGAGTTATCCTCTTTGCTAGACTTTGGTGGTCCCCTGTTACGCAAAATTAAAATGATGTTGATAGATTATCTTTGTTGTACCCAAGGTCTAAAACCCTGTCAGGTTACCATCTTCTCAAATAAAAACATCATTTTTATTTTTATTTTATTTTGATTGGGTGAAAGCATGTGACTAATAACCCAATTGAACCTAAAGTATATTCAGGAAAATGTGTAGAGCATAAAATAAGGTTACTGAAAATAAGCTATAACGTTTTGTTAATGAAATTCCAATCGATAAAAAATTCACGTAATATATTAATAGAAGATTTTTTTTTTCAGCTTCTAACAGTAGAAAAGTTATTAATATAGGTATCGAGTTTTGACATATCTGGCCAGATTTTTTAAAACTACATAAACATATTGATTTCAAATAAATTAGAGATACAAATAAGTTGTGTTATAAAACATGTCTTCCCATTAAAAAAAATTTCATGTTTCAAAATACAATTAGATTTCTTAATATTATAATATGAGTTTGTTTTTATTTTTTTTAAATTAAAATAATTTGTTAAAATATTTTTTTACTATTTAAATAAATATTATGTTTTAAGACACAATTTTACTTATATTTCATAATGTATTTTAAATTTATCTATTTTGAAGGTTTTTTTAAAAAATATGAATATATATATATATATATATATATATATATATATATATATATATATATATATATATATATATTTATTTTTTATAAAATATATATATATATATATATATATATATATATATATATATATATATATATATATATATATATATATATATATATATATATAAACAGAACTCACACTATTTGTTACTTCTATATAATAGGGTTTCTTTTATATAATACGCACTCACACATTATTTTAGTTTTTCATGCCATGACTTTATTTTGTATACAATGTTAATTATATACTTAAATTAACTTATTTAAACAAAAGTAAATTAAAATTAGGGATGTTAAAAAAAATCTGTATATGTGGGTATCACGGATAAAATCCACGATGGGTAGGAAATGAATATTGATTTTGAATGAATTATTTTTTTATCAATTAGTTTTAAAAAAAAATTATTTCTTTGTAAACTGTCATTCAACACTATTTAAATGGATTATTTGGACTTTGTTTAAAATTTATGAATGTTATGTATTATATTTTATTTGAATTTATGATTAAAATGTATTTGTTAAATATTTATTTATTTATTTTTTATAAATACCCGTGAATATTAAAAAATTATGCGGGTACCCACTTAACGAATACTCGACGAATATGGATACGAATATGTAACAAATATTTATCCAACGAGCTAAATATCCTTACTCTACCCCTCTCATTAACATCCCTAATTAAAATCTTAATTACAAGATTCCTGTTAACAATTCCTATTATTAGGACATGACACAAGTTTGTCAAAAGTTGAGAAATAATACAACACAGACGCATATGACACAAATGGTTCAAAGGAACTCCTGAAAATAGAATAAAAAAACAAAAAAACAAAAAAAAACACTATGTTCAAACTCCGATTAATACCGTAGAAAGTCTGGTTTTAACTGATATTTCTTATACAAGATATTTTTTTCAATCAAATGGAGTTAAAAATTAATTATTGTTTTTTTAAATGTAATGATTACTGAAGTAAATGTTACCTCTTCCAAAGGAATTCTTAAGGAATTTTTGTTTATACACGTGATAGAGGGTCGAATTCACCACATGTTAAAAAATGTAATCAGTTTTATATTGAAAAGAGAACAAAAGGTTTGACCATTTGGAATAAATATATAAATTGTTCCTTGGTAGATAAGATATGATGTATAACATTTCAGAGAGATCTTGCTACTCACAGTTATTACTCTCTGACTTATCATAACCTAAGGAATTGATGTTTCTAGATATTAGAATAGTAGAATATGAAACTAATAATTATTTAATAATAGTTTAACCTAGCCTTAACAAGTTGAGAAGTGTAATGCAAGTAAAGGATTAGTCAGTTGTCATTAAGAGGGTCATGTTTAGGTTGAAGCTAAGGCTAGGTGCTTGAAAAAAGAACGACACAAACAATGACAGGAATGTAAGATGGGCGTTTTCTTGGTGTGTTCACAGACCAAGAAAGTTATGTCTGAAGTGTTTCTTTATGGGGCTGTCTTTAATTAGGTGTCCTATATATTACTGTCAAGTTTTACAGAGGGGGTTTCACCGGGGAGAACAACACCAATGAGACCTGAGCCCAACCACATAAGACATTGACACCACTCTCAACCCAAAACCTTAAGGCAATGGGTTTATGGGTCTTTA
>Ga0214542_1005068_pt1 | contig 25471 bp, 11 predicted proteins | sample CNSS1metaG_FD_160096 | JGI IMG/M metagenome (GOLD analysis project Ga0214542, IMG submission 160096) | Root nodule microbial communities from cowpea collected in UCLA plant growth center, Los Angeles, California, USA - CNSS1 | ecosystem: Host-associated > Plants > Roots > Nodule | place: USA...
CAAGAATGAAGATATGGCGGGGACATGTATTATGGCGGGTATATGTATATCCCCATACCCATCCCCATACCCAACTGAAAAAGTCGGGGATTCCCCATACCCATACCCATACCCAGTCAATGCGGGGATTCCCTGTCAAAACGGGGACTGGTTCGGGCAATACCCACGGGGACGGGTTTATTTGCCATCTCTAGTTCCATCTGCCACTCCCTTGGGCCGGGATGTACTCAGCCAAAAGGGACCAGGATATATCCGGCCATCACACTTATTAGGCCCTCTGTGTTGTGTTGAAAAAAATGTGAAAAACAGGTACCCCAGTGATTAAGCCATAACGAATGTGCCTCATACTTGGACCGAGGTGATCCCGACCATTTCTGTCTTATTGGGCCGGGATGTACCCGGCCATACACCAACATATTGAAATGGGATTGGCCGAGAAACCGGAATATAAAGTGCAAGAATGTAAATCGTATAAAACTAAACAGTGAAATTGACCCAAATTGTAATTATTACTAGATTTGCTATTTTTCATGTTGACGGCGTATTCAAAGTATTTAAATTGTAACCACCAATTTATTTTTTTTAAGAGTAGACCTAGATTAATTTTTTTAAAATCCAATGCAAGCAATATATTTTTTGTTAGATTTTCAATTCAAATCTATTTCTTTTGCAAAACTAATTTATATTATTTTTATATTTGAATCCAAATATTTACATTAAATTTAAAATTTAAATTTATTTCTCGATCCATATCTATATCTATATTACTAGTATGAGACCCGTGCTTACACACGGATACTTTTTTTTCTTCTTATAATTTAGATTAAGAAAATTAATATTTTTATTGTTATATTTGAATAAATTATTTATTTATATTATTATATTCTATTATTATAATTACATATATGATATTTAAATAATAAAATAAAAATTACTTAATTAATTACTATTATTTTTTATAATGAATTAATTAAGAGTACATAGAAGTTCATGTTTAAATTTTAAATAGAAGCACATTTAGATACAATGAGATTAAAAGAAAAATTATATTGGAAGGTATTGACAGATAGAATCAGAAAAAAAATGAAATTAAACATAAATAATTTTAAATAAAAGGTAACATGTAAATATGAATAAAGTGCAAATATATTATTAAATGTAAACTTATTAAAAATTTAACATGAATTCATAGTTAAAATTAAAAAAAAAACAAATACATAAGATATTGTTATCAATGTAGACTTTGGTCCTGAGTTAATTGTTTGATGTGTAAGTACATGTTTTACTGTTATAGTTGTTAGTTATATATTATATTAAAATAAAATGTATACGTATATATTATTGTTAAAATAAAATGTAAGTATATTGTGAACTTTTGTCTCGTGCAAAAGTATTGTCCATACATAAATAATTAAATTAGTAAAAATAAAAAAATGCAAAAATATTGTGAGATGGTATGGTCCTATTAAAAAAAGTTAGAGTAACTTGAAATTGATGTTAAAAATTTTAAACAAAAATACATGTAGATGTTTTTATCAAGGTAGACATTGAATTTATAATAAAAGTTAAACATAATACAATAAATATGAAAGTATTATAATAATTATTTTTGTTTTTAATATTCAATAAATAATAATAAATAAAATAAAAATATATTAATAATAATGGTAAAAAATATATTAAATAATTATGGCATTATATTGTAATATATATTAAAATATTTTTATATGTAGACTAATATAATAGTATGCATGATTATAAATTTAAAAAATTGTTTTAGGTAATGTTTCGATAAATGAATAATTGAATATTTGTTGCAATTAGAAATTAATTGTTTTTGAAATGTAAAAGTTACCATGTTGAGTATAATAATCGGCGTGATTATTATAATAAAAAATATAATCATTATAACCAATAAAAATTATAACACGGTGACAAAAAAAAATTTAATAGATAAAATTAATGGTTATTGATGTTTTTTTACTTTAAGGACAAATTTGAAAATGACAAAAAATTATTTTAATATATATAATTGGAAGGGTATTCTGGACACTTTAAATAAATTTTAACCATTACAAACATGTGTTTAGGAGGGTGTTCTTGATATTTTCAAAATTGTATTCATAATTAAATTTCAATCACTGTGATTTTGTTCTAAGTAACTATGAAATATAATAAAAATTGTAATATCTTGTATTGTTTCAGCTTCTTCTCCGTCTTCCGATTTTTCTCACCTTTTCTTTGTTTTGGAAATTTTTTCAGATGAATGAAATCTGGGTAGAACATTGGTCACGGCCAGATTTCAGGTTTTTCAACTTTGCATTTGATCTTTTCTTTTATTTTTACCCAGGTTTCGTTGTATTGTTTCAGCTTCTTCTCCGTCTTCCGATTTTTCTCACCCTTTCTTGGTTTTGAAAATTTTTTCAGATGAATGAAATCTGGGTAGAACATTGGTCACGGCCAGATTTCAGGTTTTTTAACTTTGCAGTTGATCTTTTCTTTTATTTTTGCCCAGACTTTGTTGTATTTTTTTAGCTTCTTCTCTGTCATCCAAATTTTCTCACCCTTTCTCTATTGTGGAATTTTTTTCAGATGAATGAATTGAGTACAACTTTTTGTCGCGGCCAGATTTCGTGTGATTACCCAAATTTCGTTTTTTCTTCAGTTTTCTCAAGCAAACAATTTATATTCTTCTTATATTTTTATCCAGATTTCGTTGACGCTATTTTTTAGAACTTACAAGCTTGAAATGAAGAGTTCCAAAACATGCAAGAGTCTTAAAGACCAAAAATTGGTCAGTCTTTTTCTCTGCAGATCTCTTTGTATTTTTGCTTTTTTTCGATTCTTCATCTCAATGTGTTTCTCTAACATCTTCACATATGTTATTTTTTTTGTTTTGTTTTATGTTTGTTCTTTAATTTTTTGGTGATGAATGAGCTGAGTATAACATTGGTCACGACCAGATTTCAGGTTTTTGAAGGAAACAGCTGATCTTTTCTTTTATTTTTACCCATATTTCATTGTATTTTTTTTAGCTTATTCTTTGTCTTCTGACTTTTCTCACCCTTTCTCTATTTTTGAATTTTTTCAAATGAATGAATTGAGTAGAACATTGGTCACGACCAGATTTCTTCATAGTTTTTGATAGTTTTTCAGCTTTCTCAATGTTTTTGATCTTATTCTTCTATCTTTACCCAAATTTCTTATTTTTTTTATCTTCTTCTTCTATCTTTACCCAGATTTTTTTTTAAAGCTTTGATTATTTTATCTTCTTAAAAGTTAATGATTATTTTACGAATTATCATTTTAGAATTAATATTTTCTTATATTTTGAAATTTTATTTTAACGTTTTTTTTAATTCGTACTTCATTTTAAGTTTTTTATTTCAAGGTGATTGCATTAATTATGAAGCAGTTTGTCCAGTAAGTACAGACGCTTGGAACAGGTATGACTTATCCTATTCTCTTTATATATATTCCCAATGTTTGCACCTCTGTTACGCATTACCAACTACCAGTGACAAATCTTCTTTTTCTTCTACTACCCATTCTCTTCTCTTACTAATATTCTTCATCACCAATCTATTATTGTGCAATGGCATCCATCACCATCCCACAATCTATACTTTATGCAAAACTTATTGGCGGATTCCTTACTATGCTTCTAAAGGACCAGGTTTTTTTTTTTCCTTGGCATTTATTTATTATCTTTATTTTTATTTCTTTATTTTGAACTTGCTAATCTGCGAAGGCTTTGGACACGTCGATCGACTATTCATAATATCATATGGGAAGGACATTGGTTCACAGTGGACCATTGTTGATTACGAAAGTAATGTTCACAATGTTACTTACAACATGGATATTCACAGTCCACTGATTACCGAAGGTTGGAATGATTTAAGATCTTTCTATGCAGATAAGTCTGACAAATTGGTTTTGTTCAAATACATCAGGAATTCTTCTTTCTAACTCCATGTCCCTAACCCTTCGACAGACTCACGACTCCAAGCGAATTTCCTAAACAATATTTCCATCTGTCGTCCTCTAAGTATGTCAAAGTTAATTCATTTTCAAGTTCAACTATCCAGATACTACTGTAAAGCCAACCACTTGGTTAGTTCTTTTATTTTTGTTGATTATTTATTTACATGCCTTCTTAATAAGTAATATGTCTTCACATTATGTTTCCAGTATTTGAAAAAAGAATTTGCGAGTTATTTTCAAAACAGTGGACTTTCATTTGTTGTTCTACACGAACCACGGGGCGAAGTAGAATGTAAATTGATCATAAGACATAGGTCTGTAAAGATAAGAGTTGGCTGGAAAAAAATTGTGCTCTTCATGAACTATCTGCAGAGGATCACAATGAACATTTTTTTGAAGTTGAAAGCGAAAAACCAAACATTCATATCAAAGTTCATCATCCTTTAATTTGGTTTAAAAGTTGAACATTTAGTATGTTATTTTGGTTTTGGAACTTCTTTATTTATATATATATATATATATATAAGAAGATTTAAACTGAACTTTAATATTTTATGCAGTTATTATATGTATGAATGTATATTTTGTAATTTAAACTTTATATATCAAGTTATGTTTTTTTCTTTTGTCGATATATAGTTATTTCAACGTAATTATTTTAATTTGGAAGTTCTTTGATAAAAAAATGAAAATCAGAATTTTGAAATAATTATAAATAAATGTTAATTATATTTTGAATTAATCAAATTAATTATCATTCCATCTAAATTCAAAATTAAAACGGCAGACCAAAACATTAAATATTACTTATTATTTTTTAAAAAATAATTTAATGTAAACATTAAATATTAATTTTGAGAAAATTTGCATGCAAAATCATTTAACGTGAAGTAATTTAACCTAATCATTTAATATTTAATTAATTTTATATAAATATTACATAAATATGTAAAATTGCAACGCATTGGAAATATTTATGTGTCAATCAATATTTAAACTCATTTATGTTTGCACTGCTCGAGATAATGATTATTAAAGCATTGTTTTACGTATTTAATATGCTGCTTCATCTTCCACACATTTTCATTATTCAATTGATTCAGATTACAACCTTTAAATTATCCACTAATGAATAATAATTTCGATGCTTGATCACGGTGCAAGTTTTCTTTCATTATGGTGTTCACTTCTAAAACAAAACATGATTGCAATGTCAAGAGTTTTCAACTGCTCTCTTTCATATTTTAAACAGCAACACTCTTTGCTCACCATTATGTCTTTTTACATTTCAAAAGACATTTAATTCTCTCATCTTGCTCTTATCTTCTCCGTTTCTGCATCCTCTTCTTTGATCATCATCTATTACAACCTTTAAATTATCCACTAATGAATAATAATTCTGATTCTTGATCACGGTGCATGTTTTCTTTCATTATGGTGTTCACTTCTAAAAAAAAAATCATGATTGCAATGACAAGATTTCTCAACTGCTCTCTTTCATATTTTAATCAGCAACACTCTTTGCTCACCATTACGTCTTTTCACATTTCAAAAGACATTTACTTCTCTCATCTGGCTCTTATCTTCTCCGTTTCTGCACCATCTTCTTTGATCATCATCTACAACACACTTTTATCTTCTACATTGCATAAAGGTATGCATGTTCTTATTCAATATTTCTTTCACCAACACTCTTTTTATTTTCTCTGTTTCATGATCATCATTTCTCATCATCATATTCAACATTTCACATTACACTAAGTATTTTTTAAACTTCTTCTACATTACAGAAAGGTACGCATGTTCGAATCACCAATTTTTTTGCTACATTACGATCTACTTCAATGTCTATGAAACTGATTTAGTTTTCATGAAGTTGTAAACTTTCACATACAATTCATTGATAGATCGTCTGTCTTTTGTTTTAACAGATGACTACTAGACAATGCATACTTGGTAAAAGTTCCATTCTTTTTGCAAAGTGGAAGGGTGGATTCTTTGCTATTTTCCTCGAAGAATAGGTTTGTGTAATATTTCAGACATTAAAATCTTTACTAGCATTCTTATATGATTTTTTTTTTATGGTCTTCCTGATTCGACAAGGATTTTGGGTTCGTGAACCGTTTGTTTGTCACAAGATTATGTAAGACCCGGGAAAATTAATTAATTAATTAATTGATAAATGTGGTTAGTGAGAGCCTTTATGGCATTTAATATTGATTGATATGATGTGGAAAAGTACTAGCTCAAATGGTTTAGAGTACTTTATTGTGTGAAAGGACTTAGATTCAAGTCTTATGTAATTATTAATATGCTTGATCATGTTGAGTGATAATATAATCATAAAATTATATTAAAGGAAACCAGGTTAGGGTATGCTTGTGGTTTCCGTTGTATTGAGTACTCTATCCATCACTACCAATGGCGGAAGTAAGAAGGGACAAGGGGGCTCCCCCAACCATTTTTTTTCAATTTTATTTTTTATATATTTAAAAAATAATATTTATAAATTATTTTTTATTTATATTAATTGATTTTTATTTTATTTTATTTTCTATATATTTTAAATAAATTATATTTATATATTATTACTTTATTAATATATTATTACTTTATTTATATATTATTACCTTATTTATATTAATTTAGTTTGAAAAATCTTTTTTGAACTTTAAAAATCATGCTTTTTTCTCTATTATAATTTCTTATATTTTTTTATTTGGTTTCTCTCTTCCGTGCCTTCGTCTCTTTCTCCCGTTTTATTTTCATCTCAATTTCACCATCAATTTCTTATTATTTTCAAAATGAAATTGCACTACGACAAAATTGAAGAGTTAAGGAACATTTGGGACCGAACAATTTCTTCTTTTGTGTAAGTTCATCTTTTCCTTTTTAGTTTTGAAGCAATATGTTTCTCTCTTGTATGTGGTTTTTCTACGCTCTAGGCACATCTCTATCTGTTAGAGATCATAAAATCATGTTTTAATTGTTGATCAAACTCTTCTTTGTGTAGATAGAGCTATTTTAGGCTTTGAAGTTGTGTAAGAAAAGAACAAAGATTAGGAATCTACTCTAAGGTAAGGGAAACTAATCATTTAGAAGTTATTAATTTTCTTAAAATATTGAGTCTTGCTTTTAAGATTTAATTTGTGGTATTCATAATTTTATCTTTTTATAAATAGGTGAGAGGTGAAAAATTTATATTAGAAAAATTTATCTTTTTCTGCAATGAAAATAATCAAGAACAAGTTGAGAAATAAGATGGAGGTTGAATTTTTAGCAAGCACTATGATAATATATATTGAAAGGGATATTGCAACTACTTTCAGCTCTGATTCAATTATTGAAGATTTTAAATTATTGAATAAAGGTAACTTTTATTTTTTACATATATATTATTGTTGATGATAAACTTTAAGTTACTCTTTCATATATATTATTGTTATATTGTTTAGATTCTATTATCATGAGTGCTTATTTTGAATAAAAAAAATGATGTAAAGAAATTAATTTTTTTAATTAAAAGAAATTATTATTTTTAATTAAAAAAAGTAATTTATATATAACAAATATAATTTGGCCCCCCCTAGAATTTTTGGTGAAGTTCCGCCATTGTCACTAGTATGATTATTCTGATTCTTTTCTTTTTTTAACTTGCCAAGATGTTTAGAGTTTTTCTCCTAAATCCGGCACAATTATTATTATCTTATTATTATTATTATTATTATTATTATTATTATTATTATTATTTTTATTATTATTATTATTATTATTATTATTATTATTATTATTATTAATTTTATTATTATTCTTATTATTATTACTAGTATTATAATAATTATTTATTACTATTATAATAATAATAATTATTATTTATATATTATTATTACTAGTTATTATTATTATTTTTATTATTATTACTATTATTATTATTATTTTATTTACTATTATTATTAATATTTTATTATTATTATTATTTATTATTATTATTTTTACTATTATTATAATTAGTATTTTTATTATTATTGTTATTTATATTATTATTATTATTATTTATATATTATTATTAGTTACTATTATTATTATTATTTTTATTATTATTATTATTCTTATTATTATTATTTTACTTTACAATTATTATTAATATTTTATATTATTCTTATTATTATTATTATTATTATTATTTTACTATTATTTTATTATTAATGTTATTATTATCACTTTTTTATTTATTTATGATTTTATTATCATTATTATTGTTTTGTTATTATTTTATTTTATTTTATTATTAGTATTGTTATTTTTTTTTATTATTTTTACTATTGTTATTATAATTATTATTTTTATTAATATTATTATTATTTATATATTTGTATTATTTGTTATTATTATTATTATTATTGTTATTATTATTATTATTATTATTATTATTATTATTTTATTTATTATTATTATTATTATTCCTATTATTATTGTTTTATTTTATTCTACTATTATTTTATTATTATTGTTATTATTATCATTTCTTTGATTTTATTTATGATTTTATTATCATTATTATTGTTTTATGATTATTGCTTTATTTTGTTATTATTATTGTTATTTTGCTATTATTATCTTAACTTATTAGTATTATTGTTTTATTATTATTGTTTCATTTTATTATTGTTTTCATTATTATTATTTTTATATTTTATTGTTTTGTTTTATTTTTATTATTATTATTGTTGTTGTTGTTAGTTTTATTATTATCATTATTATTGTTTTATTGCCCGTGCGATAATTTGGGGCAATGGTTATGTATTCTTCATGCTTTTGTATATTGTTTGGTTGTTTAGGATTGTGTTGGACTATGATCCAGTCATGTGATTCTGACATGATAAGCATATTTCATGTTATGGATTGTATGTATACTGCTTGGTATTCTTTGGAACTTGCTTCAAAGTGCCAAAAACTAGTAGTAGTGACGCTATTGGTGTGGCGCTTAGCGGCTTAGGTGTGCTGCCTAGCAGCTTGGGGTGTGCTACCAGGTGATAAGGGAAAACCAGATAAGCTTGGAACACATTGCGCTTGGCAGAAAATGTGATCCTGCCAGGCGGAAATGATCTAGTAGAGGCTCTGGAAACCGTATGGCGCCTAGCAGCGTTAGGTGTCTACTAGGCGGGCAACACCTAGCACCTCGTGAGCACCGCCAGGCGGTTTTGCTGCAGCAGATTGGTGTTATGCTTGTTGTGGCGTGTGTGATCTACAAGGCTTCTAGGATATATTAAAGGTCAGCTTGCTGGTGTTCCTTAAGTTGTGGCTCGGAACGTATCCCTTGGGTTGAGCTTGGGATAGGGGTTAAGCACGTGACATTCCTTGAGTTGTGGCTCGGAATGGTGTAACATCCTTAGGGAATATTACTAAAAAATAAATAATAAAAGAAATAATTATATTAAACGTCATCTTGATAAAAATCCCAACACGGGAAAAATTTAAATTCATTAAAAGAGCACGCCAAAACTCATAACTAAATCCATAAAATGTTACAAGTTCACAAAATTTGTATTTAAAGCATAAAATACACGTGAGTAAATCCTAGCTCTAATCCCACAGCTAGCCCTCACTCCGTCGCCTAGACATCCTCAACATCACCTGTGTCAACATATGCTCCCGTGTAACGAATCACACGATCATCGCCATACACAAACACACAAACAAGAAAGGGTGAGCTGAGAAAAATAAAATAAGAGATATACAATATGCAAAATAAAGCATACACCCATCTTATTCATTCTACATAATTCTTGGCCAAGACCTTGAACCCCCAAGGCTTTGTAGCCTTCAAATCACACAACAGGTTCGCCTTAGACTCGGGAAAATGATGCTCACACGAACCTGCCCGCTCGTGGTCCTGCCTCTACGAACCTCCCCGCTCGTAGTCCTGCTGTACGAACCTCCCCGCTCGTAGTCCTACTCTACGGACCTGCCCGCCCGTAGTCCAACACATGTGATCCACCAGCCCCGTACCTCCCCGCACGTGGCATCTCTCAATGTGAGCACGGAACATACGAACCTACCTCGCTCGTATCCCCACGTGAGAGTAACTGGATATGAACCTCCCCGCTCATATCATCACATGTCATCCACCATCCATGAACCTACCCGCTCATGGCACAACATCTCCCGATTCAAGCAAGGCATCATCGTTAATTGATCTAGGCCACTGTTTCCTCGTCACCGCCTAGCAGACCTCACCGTGCCGCCAGGCGCCATCCCATACAGGGACCCCTGACGCTTGTCCCACCGCCTGGCGTACCTACCCGTGCCGCCAGGCGCTGTATCAGTAGTGAAACCCCTCTGGTTTTTCTTTTAACAACTCAATTAATCTAATATGATAAGTGGCTCCATTCCAGGGTCCCGAATAAGCTATTCTATAGAATGTACATTATGGTTAGTCTATAACTAACATAAGTATCAACACCTAAACTTTACCATGGTCACCCCTTTATACAAGTTTTTACTATATATGAGCTTTGTTATAGTAAGGCAGTTCATCCCTCTCTAAGGACACAGTCCACAATTTAATACCCTCAATTACACTCCAAGGTACATCCCGCTGCATTAAGCCAACCTTCCCTCTCAATCGGCTTAGAATTCTTCCCCATAATTCCCCATGCAATATAACATAACCAATTATCGCCACTCCTGATTATACCCCCAATCCTTACCTAAAATCTGTTTAGTCATAATCAGCCCTGGCTAATCGCAATTTCACCAATACCATGCTTCCAGAAACCTGATCTAGTAATCACAATTCTCCCCTCTCCCTTTTCTCCCTTATCACAATCTAAGACCATAATTAGTTATACATCTACTCTTTACCACCCCTTAAATCAATCATCCCAGTATTCTATTCCCCCAATTTTCTATGTTGCCAAATTACCAATACCCTCACCTACTCCAAATCTCTACCCTCAATTCCGCCACCAAGACCTCACGATATAGCCCCCTGCCGCGTCATCGCCTGGCGGCGCCTTGCTTGCAGCCAGGTGGAGTAACAGTGCCTGCACGAACCAGGCTTCTTTCACATCTGTGACAGACTCCATCCTTTTTCCAGTACTCAGTTCCACTACATCCATTCACCCAAAAATGACCATATCTCTATTAAGGACTAGTTTCCTGTTCTTAATTCAATGCATATAGACTCCTCGATCTTTACCCTCTTGAATTCTCCCAAATCAGTTTATTCACGATTATACCTAGAACATTGCCATACTTCGAATTCCAATTGGTTTCCGCCCAACCAAATATTAAATAGAAACTAAACATATCAATTTCAATAATCCAATTGATTAACACGCATACATCATTACAAATCACCAAAATAGAACGCAACAGTGTCGGGTCGCCTGGCAGAAATTCAACGCCGCCAGGTGGTTCATGCCAAAACAAGAACAACACACCAGTCTGATGTGCCGCCTGGCGGTAGGGGATGAACCGCCAGACGATTTTTGGAAAAATCCAGAAACTTCAATACAACAGTGCAGAAAACGACGCAGTGATCATGCTATGATTCAAGGCATTGTACAATTATTCGATTGCATTAAAAAAACAATAAAACAACTCCCCTAACCTCTGATCCTCGCTCCAAACCCGAATTGGTGAGTGTGCTTTGAAGCAAAACCTCCTCCTCACTTGATTTGCACCCGTCACACGGTTCTTCCCTTCCAATTCCTCTCTACAGTACGCCCACACCAGCCTTTCTCCACCCAACGTCACACTCCAGTCTCAATACCTCTCCTCTTACTAATTCTCTTTCTTTTCTTGAATCACTACCTTTCTAATTACCCATTTTTACCACTAAAATGAAAGTTAAATAAAAGAAGGTTTAATGGTTAATTAAGTTCCCTCACATGATGTATCCAACCCTCTAAATTACCTATTCATTGACTGCTAGGGTTCTTAAGCCCCTTCATATTCATGCTAACGAAATTTTGGCAAAAAGAAAAATGGGTTAGTTCTCAACAAGGTTTGAACCTATAACCCCTCACTCACCAAGTCAATTTCACAACCATTAAGCCAATTCATCTTCCGTAATAACTCCTACAATTTTAGGAATCTATCATCACTCCACGCATTCCATATATAATCAAACAAAAATATATAATTTAATTAACATTCAAGTGGCACACATAGGACTCAAACCCAAGTCCTCACACATAATAAAGTACTCTCAACCACTTGAGCTAGTACTTTTCCACGTCATAGTTCCACACATTAATTACTTTAATTGTTCCTATTACCCGTCCTAATTAAATAATTACTTCAATAATTATTTAATTTTCCCGAGTCTTACAAATGGCATCCCTAGAGTTGAGCTCGGGATGACAGATGAACACGAGGAACCCTTGAGTTGAGCTCGGGTTGGCGAGTGTTGCCGGTGTGAGTGTGCTGGTTGTGGCCAGTACGAATGAGTCCAAATAGATTGCCCTCCTCAGTAATTTGCTGACGAGTTTGGGACGTTACAAACTATGTTCTTATTTAGGAACTCTACCTGGCGTTACGATGTATGATCCATAGCAATGGTTTCCCGCACGTGCTCTATCGGTTGTGGCTAATAGGTATGACATCAAGACATCTTGAGGAACTCACTAGAAGACGTAGAACACGATTAACATGGTTGTGCCCATGCAGTATGGAATCAAAGGAAGGAAGCCCTTTGGTGTGAGTGTGTGATATATATAATTGTGCCACACACACACACACACACACACATATATATATATATATATATATATATATATATATATATATATATATATATATGTATGTATGTTTATTTCCTTAGCTCACCTTATTTGCTTGTGTTTGGCGATGATCGTGTACGCGGTACACGGGAGCAGATGATGTTGCAGGTGGATCTGGTGAGGCTTAGAGCTGAAGTAGAGCTAGACTTGGGATAAAGATTTTTATAAGAGATTTTCTATTTTATGGTTTTGAATAAATTGTAATCATTTACATTACTAGACTTTTGGATAATTATAATGGTATTTATAATTATGGATTTTTGGACTATTACTGGTGTAATAAAAGTTTTAAAATTTCTCGCGCTTTTCTGAAGTGATATTTCATTAAATGCAGTTTAAGTATATTTCTTTATTTTATTTATTTAAATCCGTAATATCCTGTTGGGATGTTACAGATTACGCAATGAACTCGGTCCATGTTGTACTATTTCCGATAACAAGGGTAATGTTCACCATGTTACCTTCAACATGGATATTTATAATCCAAGGATTACTAAAGGATGGTCTGATCTAAGAAATTTTTATCATTTACAACCACCCAAACTTTGTTATTTAAGACATACTGAAAATTTGGCTTTTGAAATATATCTTTACGAACATTGTTCAGAATCAAATGTTCATAAATTTTTAAGTCATGTTCGAACAAATGCTTCTCTGACAAGGTCCAAGTTAATTCATTTTGAGTTCACGCTATCTAAAACAAACTGCAAAGCAAGTTTTTTGGTAAGGTTTCTTGCCTTTTTTCCTATAATTTTGTTAATTTCATGACCAAACTTGCTATTTTCTCTTCTATTATTCTCTATTTATACTTTATTTTGATTTCATATTATTTCTTCTTATTTTGTTTTGCAGGATTTGAATTCAGACTTATGTAAATATTTTCGCAATAGTTAATTGTCAGATATTGTGCTTTACGGTCCAAAAGCACAATTTCAGTGCAAGCTGTTGATAAGAGCTAAGTCTGTCAAGATAGGAAGTGGATGGAAAAACTTTTGTGATGTTCATGGACTAGAGGCAAGAGACATAGTTATCTTCGAGGTTGACGGTGAAAACAGAAACCATGATGTCAATGTTCTGTTTGATATAAATGAATATTATCATCGCAACTGAAAGCATCCATCAACTATAGTATCTGAACATTTTTATCAGTTTATTGTTCGTATGAATTATTATTTTATTTTATTATATTATTTATATATATATATATATATATATATATATATATATATATATATATATATATATATGTTTAAGTTTGTTCATTTTCAACTATATTGTTGCCATTTTAAAAAATTGTCATTTAATTCAACACTGCTCCATATCTTTTTCCACAATTCAATATCTTTGCCATTTATTTAATGTCAAACACCAAAATGTCTTATCATTCAGTTTTTTTTAAAAAGATTCTCTAATTTAAAATATGATTTTTTAACTGTTGATTAAAATCACTTTTAAGACTTTTTTCATTTTTTGCGCTATTCAAGACACTTTTGCAGTTACTTAATGCCATACTCAACCGTAAAAAATCTCTCTCATCTTTTCAATTTTAATAATTTGTAAACTCTGGTTTTGAAACTGTGTAATGTTATAATTGTTTGTACTTCTCGATATATTTTGTACATATTCCATGAGATTTTCAGTGGTCATAATTAATGCATATCAACACGTCAAATAAGTATAATAAAATAAATTAATAAATTTATTTCATCAGATATTTACTTTGCTTCTCTAGGAAGTTTTTATCAGTATTGAAATTGAAATCTGATCTGCTTTGTTGACCTCCATCTTTGTATGCACAAGTTTTTAACCAAAATACTTAACACTTGCAAGATTACTTATCACTAGCAAAGGTATTAACTTCATCTGTTGTTCTTTATGCAGGTCATATGTTTATGTCCACATTATTAGGGTTTGTCCTTCTATTGTCCAATTCTGAGATAATATCTTCTTTCTTCAATCCTTTTTTGTTGAATGCTTTGTACGCCAATATGTATTTGCAGATCTACATTGTTTCCACATTAGTGTTACAATGAATGTTTGACTGCGGAATACATTAACTGGAAATTATGTATATACTTTTAAATAATCTGTTACATGCTTTCTGTTCAGCATTATTTTTTTGTATTACTTTTGGCGGAATACAGATCTGCATTGTTTCTGACATGAATACCTGATATTTCCAGTTTTCACCAAAACATGTTAGTATGAAATCTGCATTTGTAGGTGAAAAGTATATATTTCTATTAACATCATATGCCTATGACTTTTTCAATAGCTTACAAGTCAATGAAATCTTCATTTATCCTTTCTTGATTCTTCTACCATTGAAAAGTAAATACCCAACAAAGATATCAGGGTTAAGTTTTTCGAGAATTGCCAAATCCATGTTATCTTACAATTTTGTATGCATTGTTTGACCAAAGAAAAAGATGAATCTTTAGGCATGTGAAAAAAAGTGTTTTGCTTTTCCCCATTTTTAGTTAATTTGTGTAACCAAAACCCCAACATGCATATGGTTTTAGTTTTGATGTATGATCTCTACAAATACATCAAACCATTCTTATGTTTTTAAGTTCTCTACAAATACATCTATCCACACCTTCCTTTTTTCATTATTGTCTAATTCGTTGTTTTCCTTACACCATGTCTGGTTTGCAAAAACAAACCCAATCATTACAAGAATTGAACCCGGAGAAGGAAAGTTGGAATATCATTGCAAGAGTTGTAAGGTTATGATTTGTTGAAGATTACACAAAAGGAAAATCTCCATTTTCCATGGAGATTGTTCTTCAAGACAAAGAGGTACTACCCAATGCACATTATTTTCTTACTTTTCGTTATTGTTTTAGTTACAATATGATATTATTATGTGATATATGGAACTGTTTATGCAGGGTGTCCTAATTCATGCATCTGTTAGACGCACACTGATATACAAATTTCAATCGTAAATCAAAGAGGATAAGGTTTATGCCATTCAATCTTTGTATTTCATGTAATGGTGGTTCTTATAGAACTACAAATCATGCCTATAAGATCAAATTCCAATTTGGAACCAAGGTCAATTTGGTTGAATGTACCTTAGTTCCGAAAAGTAGTCCTACATACACCCCTTTTTCAACCATCACTGCTCCTGGTTTTGACACATGTTACTTAGTTAGTAAGTATATTCTTTTCTTTTTCTTCTTCTTTGCGTTTAACTTTTCATTCATGCTTTATTTTGTTATTGTTTTATTTTTCTGTAGATGTCATTGGAATGTTTACTAGTGTTGGAACAGGGAGAGAGAGTTCGAGAAAGGTGGTAAGAAGACCAAGATGAATCTCATCCTTATTAAATCTGATGGATAAGAGCATTGTTCTTCTTTTATATGATGTTTAACATTAGTCTTATCTAACAAATTTGTACATCATGCAATAATTATCGACTGGAGTGTACTTTATTTGGTCAATATGTTGATATGTTAAATGCATTTCTTTCCTCTGGAGAGGATCAATATGTTGTCATTGCTTTACATTATTGCAAAGTGAAGACCTTCTAAGGTAACTACCTTTTTTTCATTTTTTACAGTAGTAGTAATTTTTTAAAATTTGTGACATGTTCTTATATTTTATAGATAAAGTTTCTATTAAAAACTATATGAACTGTACGAGCATAATTTTTAACTGTGATGGTGAAGATGCTACGAAGTTGAAAAAAATGTAAGTACATTTTACATGCTATTTATTTTTGTTTATATATACACACACATATATATATATATATATATATATATATATATATATATATATATATATTGTAGAATGTGGGATAGTACTGAATCTCCTTCTCAACCTCTTACCCAACTGTGTCAAGCTTCAAAAGTTAGCTTAGAAGAAGATTTCATTAAGCTGCATCTTAGATGCTCAATTGAAGGTCTCTAAGATTTTAAGCAGGTTGAATTCTTTTCCTCTATCTTGCAGTTAAATTGTTTTGGTTGAATACCGTGCATTTTTTTTAATTTATATTTTTTCCTCTACCTGAGAAAGTACTTTTGTAGTTAAAGCTACTATCAAACATGTTCTAGATCATTATGATTGGTGGTACACAACATGTATCTGCAACAAAGTTGTCTATTCTGATTCCAAAATGTTTTTTTGTGAAAAATTTAACAAAAATGTCATTAAGGTTACACCTAGGTAATATTATTAATCTTCATAATTCTGATTTAAATTTAAATAATATACAAATATAAATAAATGAATAATGTTCCTAATGTTTATTTTTAGGTATAAACTTATACTTTGTGTAATTGATGCTACTGATTCTACAACTTTTATTGTATTTGACCGTGATGCAAGTGCAATGTTAAAGAAAACATGCTCTGATATTTTTGACTTACAAGACAAGGTCAAGTTTCCTATGTAGTCAAACAAATTCTTAATCAATATTTTCCTATTCTATATTGTGGACTTCTTTTCGAATTATTTAAATCATTTCTATTTCTACTTCTTTTAATAGAACACTGCTGCTGGGAACTTGCCTAAAGAGTTTGAAGTCCTCATTGATAAGACCTATTTGTTCAAAGTTGAGTGCAAGAATGATTATAATAGCAAATTTGACCAATTATTCAGAGTTAAAAAAGTGTGCATGGATGATAAAGTCATTGAAAGCTTTAGTGATGTTGAAGTTAAGTCTTTGGTAAGATATGATTTATTTCTTTTTACGTCTTATCATATATATAATTTTAATTTTTCTCTTTTTGTACTTGAATATCTTTGTTAGGATCTATACTCTGCAAATGAAGAAGAAAGCAAACTTAAGCAGATTACAAATGAGATCTCATCTGATACCATTGCAAAGGTATGTGAAGATTAGAACTATACTTTTTTTTTTTCTAAAACTTTGTATATGCTTACTTTTTCAAGTTTATTTTTAGGATTTGCTGATCAAATTCACTGAAGAATCAAATGATGTTGATACTCTAAGTGATTATTTGAACACTATATCATCAAGAAATGTTTCTACAGAGGAAGTGTTGATCAATAAAGCAGTAATTGATGAGTTAACGCGCAAAGAATCATCCCATTTGGACAATCTTAGCTTTGACTTGGCTACCCAAGCACGTCTCCCGGCAACTAAAAGGAAGAATCGATCTTTGGTTCAAGAAAACAAAAAGATCCTAGTGAAGATGTTGAAGAAGAACATCAAGATTGAAAAGTGATTTGTGTTATTTCAATCTCAAAATTGTACCAGACCTTATTTGTGTTTTTATTTGGTTATGTTATTTTTTTGGAAAACATTTGCTACTTTTAACTGCATGTACTCATGACCAATATGTTTTGTTGTTCATAATTTGTTTTTATTTTGAAAACATTAACTTGAAGTTTCTGTTTATGAACTATATTAGTTATTGCTCAACATGATTTCCTAATTATTTTTGCAGTGACAATTTGCTAGCAGAATCAAACTGTGTTGATATTATTTTATATTGTCAACACCATAATCATGCTAGCTACATCAATGATGATGCAAACAGTTCATTGAAGAGAAAATCTAAGAACAAGACTGTATCACTTGACTTCATCGAAAAAGACAATCTTCCATTTAAGCTTCTGAAGAGAAATATTAAAAAGGAGAACTGATTGATTTTATAGATAATGTTGCTTTTTTATATTTCAAGAAAATTCATTTGATGGTATTTTGTGATTGTAATATTTGTAGGAATCCGTCTGTCTTTAATTTGTATTGAACTACTTCTGTTTTTGCTAATGATTTTATGCGTTTATCTTTGATTAATTATTTTTTAATTCCAATTTTATCTCCGCTGGTTTACCAACAATTGTTGACATTTATGAAGTTCTGTCAACAAAAATCACTGCCAGCTACATAAAGTTTCTACAAATATTGTTACTACATAGACTTTTATATTTTTAAATGTTTGTTAACATGAATTTCTACACATGCGAATGAAATTGTTTTTACGAAGAACGAATTTACAAATATGCTTTGGTTATTTATTTTCATTTTCATAAATAACTTATATTGGCTAACCAAATAACCGTTGATAGTTTTGAAGTTGTCTCAACAAAATTGGATGCCATTTACAATTTTGAATCATTTTGCTTTGTGTACTCACTTTAACCTTAAAAAAATAAATATCAATATAAATATCTATATATTTATCATTCTATTAACTTTAAAATTTATTAATTATCATATTTTATTAATTACTTAAATGATAAAATAAAAATCCAGTATTTGATAATGTATCAATTTAAATAATTTAATTGAATTATATTGATATAACATTTTCATTTTAATTAAATTTGTAATTAATTTTTTATATATTCTTTTTTATCGTGTCTTTTGTATATATTTTTTGATATTTTTTTAATGGCATAATATATAAGTAGGTGTATATGGTATTTGACTACTATAGTTATTAATATATATAGTATATATATTATATACCAGAGTTTACATATATTATATTATACGAGTATTAATATAGTTAATATTCTAAAGTAATTATACTCATAATTTTAATTGTGTACGTTTTCCAAAAAGAGCAATAATGACAATACTGTTGTCAAATCTAATGGCAATCGTTTCGTCTTTTTATGTGCCTTTTTGTGCTATAAATATCCATGTACATTCCACCGCAACCATCAGTTGAAAAAGATTCTCCATTCTTCCAACCCTCTTTCTACTATCATTGATCAAGTCCAAGCAAATGGAAAACAACTTCAATGAAGATGAACTTTTTTTTCAGAATGACTAGGTACTAGTTCTCTATTATTCACCTTAAGGACGAGGTACGTTTTTTAAAATACTTATATCGATTTGTTGTTTTACAAAAATACTTCTTCTCTCTTTATTTTTGTCACCGTTTTCATATGAATAACAAACTTTTTCTTTCAACTAATTTATTTTTTGCTTTTAAATGTTTATATTGTGAGGTCGTTGGATTCGTTGATCGTACATTCGCCATTCTTTATGATCATGGTCTTGAGCGCCAGTGGACTTTAACAGATGTTGAAGACAATAGACATGTTGTGACTTATAACAAGAATTTAGAGAAACCATTGCTAATTAGAGGATGGTCTGATTTAAGGGACCTTTATGAACTACAAGATGACCACAATATTTATTTTGGATATGCCGGTCATTCTTGCTTCCAGATCACTGTTTTTCCCAGTAAATGCAAAGCTTTGTCTATTGAACGTATTTTAAAAAGAGTTGCGTCAGATGAACCCCTTTTCAGAGGACTGAAGTTGCATTTTTGCATATTTCTCAGTCCATACCAATGTCAGGCTAGCCATTGGTGAAATTCATTTAAATTTGATATTTATATTTATGTTTTTCTTTATTTATATTTATGTTTCATATATTTTATTATTTTGTAGCTTATATTTAATTTTATTATTTGATTTAATTTGTTAGGATTTGCCAGCTCATTTTGGCAATTATCTTCGTCAAGAAAGATTTAAAAACATTATTCTTCATGACCGTGCAAGATAGTGAAGTGCAAGCTACTGTTGAGAAATCATCCAAAGAAGTCTAACAAAATTGGAAGTGGCTGGAAGGAATTTTGTACTACTCATGAATTTGATGCAACTATAGACCTGGTGTTTGAAGTTGACGAGATGAAAAACAATCAGAATGTCAAAGTGCTGACATATTGTAATTTTTAATTCATAGTTGGTTTTCTTTTCCTTTTTTAATTGTCGAGTAACAATAATTTAGTTTTTATGTGTGCTACTTATGTAGTTCATGAAGACAAACTTTTTTAGATTTTCAACAATGCTTATGTATAGTTTTATTTTCTATTAATGAAATTAGTTTGAAATTAGGATGGAAGTTTAATTAAATATTTTACAGCTTATTTTGTTAATGTAAATAAAAAATTTGTTGTATTCAAAGAATGTTTTTTGGTGTGTTTTATAGAATTATTGTATGATTGTCTTTTATCAAATTTGTTTCATTCATATAGTATCTAGAAAGCCATTTCAATTGAACTTTTTGTAATCCAACATTTGAATTCGTTTGCCATTTATGTTGTGGTAGTCTGTAATCATATTTATCATACTTATGTCTCATATGTATACAGGTATATTGTTTTAAGATGTGGACATTATGATAATATGTACTCAGATTGACAATTCATCAAATTAAAATTTCTTAATGTTTGACCACTGAATTTTTAACCAAGTTTCTATTCAGCTATCCTCTTCGGTGTACTATATATAGTACTTGCATAAAAAATACATGTGTTGTTGTACCTACATAAAAAATAAATGTGTTTTTAGCTGCAAAAACAAAAAAAACTATGAAAGAATTCCTATTTCTATCATTGTTTCTAATGTATTAACCGTCCACATTGCATGTTCTTTCTATTTTTAATGATTGTCTAGTGATAAAATTTTTTTGTAGTCTTACAAATGCTTTCTATTACAATTACAAATATTTGTCTTTCCACAATAGTGATTAGAGGTACAATGAAAAAAAAAAATTAAAATACATTCATCAATATAGGAATAAAACATTATACACTTTAAAAAAAAAGTTTACAAAGTCTTCATTTTCTATGTCTAATTTTATTTTTGGGTGTTGCAGATTACAAAGAAGAGAACCCAAGAAAAAAAACCTAAATATACCAACAATGGTTCTCAAAGTAGCAAAATATCAGGTTTCATTTTTATAACTAACTTTAAATTTATTTTGTTTGATTGGAACTTCACAAGAAAGATGCAAAATCAAATATGTTTCGTTTTGTAATGACAGATAAAATAAGTCAATCTGAAAAATTACTGGAAAATGCTATACAAGGGAAACCATTACAATAGTTGGATCTTAGTAAGTGTTTTGTTTATAACTTAATTTTTTATAAATTCTTCTTATATCAATGAATGAAGCTTTTTTGTTTATTCTGTTAGATTCACTTCTTTTACAATAATCATATTACAAATGTACCTCACAACATGAACAACCTTCAAAATCTGAATGCACTATTTCAGACAACATATGGTGAGTGATCTTTGTTTTTGTTGTTCAATAATATGCTTGAAGTCTCATTTTAATAAATAATAACATCAGATTCATTTCAATGTAGTGCCTGAAAACAATATATCAAGTTCTTCCAGTACTATATTTCACAATCAAAGCAAAGACAACTTAATCACTTCACAATCTCCAGCTTCTACTGTAACATACAACAGTACGTTCTGTATATTTCTACATTCATCCTAATTTTTTATATACCTATTTTTATGCCATGAACATTTTAAAATTGATATGAAATTGTGTTTTTAGTCAGTACAGTTGTTAACAATAACAGACAGATAAATAATGAACGAAATATTGATATAAAGCATTCTTCATAATGACAATGCAAGTGCATGTAAGTAAATTGTTTTAATAATTCTTTCCCATAGGTGGCACATCTGAAGTTGTAAATGATTCATATTCTGTCTCTAAGAATAAGGTAGTCAAATATCTTTTTGAAGTCATACAATCACTTCAAAACAGATTTTGTCTTGATGATGAAACAAGAACAAAACAAAATGGTTCAGACACAATCAATGATTCTTCAGCAACAATAACACATGAAGGTAAAGTTAATGCCCAACTTAGTCATTTGAATAACTACATAATTTGAAGCATTAATTTAATGTATGCCATTTGACTACAATTGAACTAGATACTACAAGTATAAACAAATTGTATTGCAAAGCGGGGTTGCAAGGTAAACAAACACCAATTGTACATAATTTGACGGTAAATATATGCATTTCATGCTAATGCTTTTTAATGATGTTTAGAACTTCTCAATATTGGAGAACCTTGCTTGGAATGCCAATACTTTAAAGCTCAACTTTGATATGAAGAAAGAGCAGAAAAATGTAACACCTCAAAGGAAGTTCAATTCTCACTATGTTGCCAAAAGGGAAAAGTGCAACTTCACTATTAAAAAAACCACCTTGTTAAATGGTGAAGATCATAGAAGCAAACTATTTTTACAAAATATAAGAATATACAACATCATGTTCTCATTTACTTCTATTGGTGGTAAGATAGATGCTTCAATGAACAATGGTTCTGCTCCACCACAATTTATTCCTGATGGACATAACTATCACCTTATTGGCAATTTATTGCAACAAGATGGATCAAAGCCAAAGTTTGCACAACTGTACATATATGATACTGAAAATGAAATGAGTAACAAAATGAAGCATTTCAAGTTAGTTAACATGTCCTTTATGTTGCTTAAATTATATAAATACATTTGTTGACATGTATTTTGTTTATTATGTTTTAGGTCAAACTATAAGGAATCTGTTCTAGATGAATCATTGGTTGCTGATTTGATTAAAATGATTGACAATCACAATGTTCATGCTAAATCTTTTAGAAGAGTTAGAGATTTGTCACTGCAAAGTATGAAATCAGATTTCACCCTAAGACTATTTAGAGGCAGAAACAAAGACCCTAGAGTCTACTACACACCTTCATGTGATGAAATAGCTACACTAATAGTTAGTGATTTTGACAATTTGGATGTAGGCAGAGATATAATTGTCAAAAAATGTTCTGGTGAATTGACAAGACTGCATGAAACTCACACTACTTTCATTTCACTGTAATATCCTCTCACGTTTCCATATGGAGAAGATGGTTATCAAGAAGATGTTCCATTAAGAGAATCTCATTCAAGAAGTAAATCAAGGGAGAGAATTAGAATTTCTTTGAGAGAATTTATTGCATTCAGAATACAACAAAGATGTATAGAATCTGGTAATATTGTCAATGCATCTCGATTGTTCCAAGAATTTTTGGTTGATTGTTGTTCCTGCAGAGAACAAATAAGATAGGTTAGGCACAAGCGTCACCTTACCACGTAGTCCGCTATCTCCTTAGTTGGCCTCTTTCTGGTCGATATATGTCAGCTTGAACCCAGGAGGGGTTACCTGCAGAAGAGTCTCCGAAGCTCAAGTAAGTCAAAGCTCTCAAAGAGTCAAATCAGTGATTAATGAATGCGTACCTTTAAATGATGGGGTCCACGCGTATTTATAGAGTATTAATGACGTTTGACCATTTCATGGGCTGGGCCTTGACTTGGGCTCTAAGTGGGGCTTGCGAGTGGGCCAGGACCCAAACCCAGGCCCTTAAGATTTATTGAATGCGGAGGTTTCATCATACTGAGTGTATTGAAGTGGTCGGCTTAGGCTGTAACCTTACCAGATATGCTTGAGTAGTCGGTCTAGACCGCCTACTTGCCTTGATGGCTTATGTTGGTGATATGAGGAGCAGGTTGTCCTCTTAGACATTTAGTTTAGGTTAAAACCGGTACAAGTTAGGCTAACTCGGCCTAGGCTGGATACTTGACGGTCTCGGTATGCACATTGTTTACTTATTTGTTCGAGTTTGGCTAGGTACGGTACACCAGTCCCACAGCCTTGTCCGATATGGGTTGTCGGTCAAGGATGATATGTGTTGATAAGCTAGCGAAACCAGCTAGGTGTGATACACCAGTCCCCCAGCCTTTAAGTGTGGTGAACAGTGTTAAGGCTAAAAAAGTGATAACCGTCAGAGGGTAGGTGAAGGGGCGTCAGTGGTCAAATCGAAAAGTTTTGGCACCGTCGTTTTGAAGTGTCATATCTTTTGCAATGATGGTGTCGATTGGTCTGTGGTATGGTTTTGGAGGGAAGAGGTTCGTCGTTTGGGATTATTGACTATAAATATGGGGTTGCAAACAGGTGAGGGGTTACTTGTTTCATTTGTGAATTCTGAATTTAGAGACCTTGTGCGCGTAAAAGTGTCCGACTAGTCCTCAATTTCGACCGACATCTTCTCGTAAAAAACGAAATTAGGTATGTCCAGTAGTGGTAGCGTGTCTTCGTCTAGTAGTAGTGAAAGTACTGAGTCAGATAGAAGTGAGGATAGGCGACTCGGCGGAGAGGGTACGAGTTCTGGAGCTGTTACGAGCGGGATGCTGATGGAGGTTGTGAGGGAGGTTCGAGAGGATCCCCCTGAAGAGTTGGAGGAGAGCAACTGGCCGGCGAAGGGCGGCTATGGGTGGGTTGCTGCTGATGTTCGTGATCAATCATCTTTATTCAGGTGGTCTCGTCTGTTGAACTCTTGGCTGAACTGCACACCCGTCATGTCCAAGGGTGTCAGTGGAGACATTGTTTCGTTGGAGAGGGTGAGTGCCGTCGACCGGGTATGCCATGGGCAGGAGGGGGCTACCGAAAAATTCTTCTACATGAATATGTGCCACTTTTCTCAGCTTCATGTGCAACTGCCCTTAGACGATTTCACTATGGGTGTGCTGTGGGCGCTGAATGTGGCACCTACCCAGCTACATCCTAATAGCTGGGCCTACTTGCAGGCCTTCTGCATTCTGTGCGAGTCCTTATATTTGGAGCCTACTCCCTATGCTTTCTTATATTTTTATGACACCAGACCCCGGAGGCCGGCTACTTGGCTCTCTTTAATCAGTCGCCCCAGCATCAGTAGACTGGATGCTTTCTCTCAGTCTTTCAAGCATTTCAAAGACAGGTACTTCAAAGTCGTCGTTAAGGAAGAGGGTAAATCTCATTTTTTGAATGCGGATGGGAGTACCAAGTTTCCCTTTAGCTGGACCAACAATCCTTCTCGATATAAAGACATGGGAGTGGAGGAGTTGTCGGCTGGTGACAAGGAGGTGGTGGGG
>Ga0214542_1005071_pt1 | contig 25465 bp, 18 predicted proteins | sample CNSS1metaG_FD_160096 | JGI IMG/M metagenome (GOLD analysis project Ga0214542, IMG submission 160096) | Root nodule microbial communities from cowpea collected in UCLA plant growth center, Los Angeles, California, USA - CNSS1 | ecosystem: Host-associated > Plants > Roots > Nodule | place: USA...
AAAGACTCGAAACTAGAACCCTAACTTCCCGTACCTGGAAATCAAGTTAGCGGAACGCTCCGACACGCACACAGGAGACCAAACTGTCCTTAGGGTGGTCAGCAGCTGGAACGGACGGTGAAACAGGAGAAAGGAGGCGGGTTGTTACTAAACCCTAACAATAACAGCAAACATAGACCATGAAAACAGAAGCATGAGTCAAGGGACGATTTACGTGAGTAGGACTGAGTTTGAGCTTGAAGGAGGGGGACTTTAGGGTAAACCCTAACAGAGCTTTTCGTGAGAGGTAGTGAGGGATGGCGGCGGGTTTCTGAAAGAGTGAATGTGAGGTGGGATTAGGACAACATAGCAGGGTTTATATACATTGGACCAACCCTTAGGCCCACTTAGGGGTAGCCCACTAACCTCTGGGGCAGGAAAAAATGGGGCCTTACATTTGAAAATTCATTCTTAATTTACTCCAAACTTTTGTTTCCTATATGACAATGTAATTTTTTTTTCTAGACGTAATTTAGTTTTGATTTCATAATAAATTTAGGAATTTTCTAAAATAAGTTTCTAATAAAATTTTATGATCGGAAGGTTATGTGTGTCGATTCTTCGTACTAGATCTTTTTTTTACAACCCTAATCGTGATATTCAAAATACTCACAAAATTATAAAGAATCCAAAGGATCAGTTTCTATCTTGCATTATTTACTTTTCTATACCATCATGCGGCTGCATTCAGTAAGCCTCTTCTTGAATATGCATTATTTGAGTGGTTTTACCTTTCTATCCCTGTTTTAGGTTTTTAACTCCTGTTTTAGTTACCTTTTTATTCTTGAATATTTAACTTTTCTAGTCAATTTTTCTGAATAAAGTTTTTTTTTTCTTTTTTTTATCTGGTATTCTGTTTCTCTGATCTAATAAGTGGTAAAGTAGTTTCTGTCACTCACTCGTAATAATCTTAAATCCTGAGGAAATAACACTAAAAACTTGTTCGCTCCATGATGTGGTTGTAATTTTTTCGGCAAATATATTTGGTAATTAAATCAATAGTATGTAATCTAATCGAGTTTAATAACAAATCAGTTACAAGATTTTGGTATTTGTTATTATTAAAATATATTAAACTAATATCGAAATAAGTGATGTTATTTAAAATATTAGAATTGAACTTGACTTCTTAATTGCGGTGTCAACTGCGGTGTCTTTAATTATTTATAAATTATGTTCTTATTTTTAATGCTTTTGGAAGTCGTTTTACTTCTCGGCTTCCATATGATTTAGAAAAAAATTAGTAATATTAAAATAAATAACATCTATATATTAAAATAAATAATATCTATATGACCGTAATCATAATCAAAATCATTATTTTTATAAATAAAGTGTACATATGTAGTTAAAGTATACACCACAAGAATATTTATAAGTAACACATCTGATTTCTTTTTTCAATACTCAATATATAATTCAATTTATTAAATTTAATTTTCATATAATTTAATTTTATTAAGTATATAATCATCTTATATATGCAGTTAAAGTTTCCATATGCATATGCAGTTAAAGTTTCCACCACAAGAATATTTATAAGTAACACATCTGAATTTTTTTAGTACTCAATGTATAATTCAATTTATTAAATTTAATTTTCATAGAATTTAATTTTATTAGGTATATAATCATCTTATATATTTTGAATGAAATTCTAATATGATTTGGTACATCTAAAAAAAAAAAAAAAAAAAAATATATATATATATATATATATATATATATATATATATATATATAACAAAAACAATCACTACAAAATGTGTAAATTAGAATTTCAGAATTTTAAATAATAAGAGTGTAAATTTGTATATAAAATATGAAATATCATTATTTTATATTTTCATAAAAGTTAATTAACCATAGTGTTTAAAGCTATATTATAAAAAAAAAAAATATTAGTTTAGCTACTACTTTCCCTCTCTGTTATCTCTTGTATAAGTGTTTTCATTATTTTTATTTATTTATTTATTATTATTATTAATATTTTTAGGTAGAGAAATTAACGTTAAACGCATGCATAAGGTTCAAATAGAATATATATATAGGAAGATGAGATTAAGTATGTCTTCCAAAATACATAACTGCTATAAATAAGGGAATAATGTGAGTTTCAAATACAAGTATTAAGAACTTTGCCAATGCCATTGCTTGTTTACACTTAGGGATTTGATGGTTTTCTTTTAACTCATTATTAGTAAAGATGATGAATAAGCCTGTTTTAAACATCACATAAAGTAATTTGAAATGAACAAGATGAGATGACAGCTACGGAGAATGTGCTGGACAAACATGTTCCCATATAGGAGTCTTTAAATTGGTTGAAACTCTTGCGCATTTATTATATTTATCAATATTCCAACAACAAAAGGGACCAGGGAAAGAGACAGAGACATATTCTCACTACAAAACAGCATATGGTTGTGTTATTTTTGAACATTACCCCTAAATGCAAGCCTTTGTTGTGACCACTTGAAGGACAAGGCAGAAATATTACAACCTATATTGTTTTTTGAAACCAGACACCAAGTGCATAGTGTCTCTTTGTCTTCTTCTTTTTTCCTTCTTCCAACATAGTAATTAAGACACTGAAGGTGAAGAAATTAACTAGGCATTCATTCAAATAGAAAATATGAAGACAAAAACAAATCACTTAAACCATGCTACACACCTTCATATGTAAGACATTTGCATACAATACATTATTTCTTCGATCGAATTTCTAAGTGTGTTAAGTTTGGAATTTTGCAGTTATGTACTATACAATCACAATCTACTTGATAGTGTTTTGCTTGCAAATGAAGTAGCAGATGAAGTAAGACGAAGAAAGAAAAGTTGTTTGTTTATGAAGGTGGACTTTGAAAAAGCATATGATTTAGTAAGGTGGGACTTTCTAATTATATGATGAAAAAATGGATTTTAACAAGAAATGGATTAAGTGGATTAGAGGATGAACAACTATTTCTGACCTTGGAAATGTGTCAACACCCAATTTTATCCGGGTGAATAAATTTATTTTCGAAAAAAAAAAGTTTTTTAGTTAATGGAAAATAAAAAAAAATGTGAAACAAAATTTTTTTCAAAAAGATTTTCAAACATCAAATTAAAAAAAAAAGAAAAAAGAGAAAAAAAAAGAAGAAAAAAAAAAGGAATAAAGAGGAAAGAGCCCAATATGTTATTAATTATCGCATTCCTTCTTCTCATGAGCCCAACAAATCAACCTACTTTTTACCCTTATTCCTAGTAGAGAAATTAACCAATATTATTAATTGGAATTGATTTTATGCTCTGATTTGTTAATGGTTAGAATCAATATTACTAATTGGGATTGATTTTGTGCTATGATTTACTATGATTTGATTCTCATGTGTTGCTATCATGACCAATTCCTTCCTTATATTGTTCGTTATAATTAAGACTGAGATTGCATTGTTATTGCAAGATGTGAGTATAAATACGCACTCTATCATACCAAAAAAAGAAAAATTCTCTACACTACTCTAATTCTTTCCCATCACCACTCCCACATGCACACCTCTTTTTAATCTCTCTCTAAAAAAACATATTGAAGGAGGTAGGAAAAAGAAAAAAAAACATTTTCTACACCCTCTTTTTCTCTCATTACCACCCACATAGACAGACACCTCTCATCTTTATCTCTCTAGAAAAAAACAAAAATATTAGAAAAGGAGGCAAAGAATAAGAAAAAGAGAAAAGGTGGGGAGATATTGAATATTTTTTAAGGTACGTAAATGCTAGTTCATTCTTTTCCTTTTGATTTATTTTTATCAATTTTTTTATTATTCTTTTTAAATCATTAAATTGTTTTTCCCATTTTTTTGGTGTCTGTTCGGACGCTCGCGTTGCATGACACCTATTTTAGACTTTCGTTCCTTTTTTTTTTCTAAAAAATATATATCAATCTAAGAATAAAATATAATTTTCTTTGTTTACTCTTTTATATCTATTTGGTTGCTCACGTCGCAATGACATCCACAACTACTCTAAAATAACTTTAAAAAAATATTAAAAATTTATAAATGATTAAAAAATAAAAAAAATAAAAGATTAGAAAAAAAATATTTGAAGTGTCTATCCGGCCGCTCGCGTAGCATGAACCAATTTAAAAATAATACTAAAATTTAAATAAAAAGATTTTCAAAATTATAAAACAAATTAAATCATTTTCAAATAATTTTCCAAATAGATTTTTTAAAAAGAACTACGTAACCCTGATTCTCCATTCACGTGGAGATATACGTAGGAGTGAGGATTAATCCTCGTCGGGCCCAAAAAAAATCAAAAAAATAGTTTTGTTTTATTGTACATTCTTTTATTACTAATTTTGGGAAAAATTAAATATTTTGAAAAATCACAAAACTTTTGCACATTTAATAAAGGTACCGTCTTAGGATGGGCGTTGTGGAGTGCTAATACCTTCCCCATGTGTAACCGACTCCCGGACCCAAATTCTGGTTTTTTGCAAACCTTGCTTTTTTTTGATGGTTTTCCATAGTTTCCTATAATAACTATGGTGGCGATTCCAAACTCTGTTTTTACAAATTTTATTTTTGGTTCGTCGTCCCGTCGCGATTTCGGTTGTGACAAAATGGAAGTCCCATAGATGAATTTAGTCCAACAAGAGGATTTAAACAAGATGATCCGCTTGCACCTTTTTTATTCTTGATAGTGATTGAAGGGTTAGCAGGGCTAGTAAGACAAGTTACAAAGTTGCATGTCTTACAGGGTGTTAAGGTGGGAAGTAATGACATTGAAATAAATTTATTACAATTTTCTGATGATACTCTCTTTATATGTGAGAATACAGTGCAAAATGTGATGACAATCAAATGTATTTTAAGGTGTTTTGAATTAGTTTTTGGACTAAAAGTTAATTTCTTAAAAGTAAACTTGGAGAGACAAGGGTGAATACTATGGAGTTAAGTCGCTATACTGCCATATTGAACTGCATTAAGATGACAATACTATTCATGTATTTAGGAATCCCAACAGAGGGTAATCCTTGAAAGAGGGAGATGTGGGAAAGTATGATTCCTAAAATCAAGCAAAGACTAGCAAGGTGGAAAGGTAGACAATTATCGTTTGCAGGAAGAGATACTGTGATTAAATCTGTAATCACCACACTCCTCTTCTTTTTATCTCTTTTCAAAGCACCAAAACTGGTGATTAAAGAAATCACAAATATTCAAAGACATTTTTTTATTGGAGTGGGGATCAGAGGGAAAGAAAATATCATAGGTGAAATGGACAAACATATGCAAACCAAAAGATAAAGGAGGCCTAGGAATAAAAGACGTACAATCATTTAATGAGGCACTTTTAGCTAAATGGAAATGGAGGTTTGCTACTGAAAACTACAATAAAGAAACTATAACGTAATATGAATCAGTATGGTGGAGGGATTTAAAGAGAGTAACAAGACCATAGCAATATCTAAATTGGTTCGACAATAATTTAACATGGAGATTAGGAAAGAGAATAAATTTCACGATAAGTGGAATGGAGAATAATGGTTAGCACAAAAATATCAAAGGCAAATTTTTTATATTCTGATTGATGTTTATGTTCAAAGTCGTGTATTCAATCTGTCCTATATTAGTTCAAAAATAAGATAAATACAAGGATTTCATATGTTATAATGTTATTATCTTTCACTCTAACCCCTTATTGTCATCACCTATGTTGTGTTGTTTTGATGTTAAGGCAAACTAATTGCAAAAGAGATAGTTATGTCTTGGAATGATCATAAATAACCTATTGTGAAAAAAAAAATTCTCTCGCTAAATCTCGTGGGAAGGTTGATTTATGGTATTGTGTTGGACATCCAGTTTTTTTTTTTTTTGCAAATTTATTTTATATTATATATAGATTGTTAGATCTATGTTGGTGAAAGATAACCCTATGATACAATTGTATACATATATTCTTTGTAATATTTGAGGTCTATAGAGATGATAAGATGCACCTCATTTGTATTTTGTCATATGCGGGATTTGGTCATGTGCATAATGTATTGTTAGAAGTTCTTAATTAAAGGAAATTAAATACATACCGAAGGTGTATTAAGAATGTTTAGTCATATTAACACGTAACCTTTTAGTAACTTAAATGTTACAAAGTGCACATTCTCATAACTCATCTTCTAGTCTACAAAACTTGAAAAAGGATGATTCCACATCCAACCTCGAATAATATGATGTTTCTCCTTCCTATAATAACAACATCCATTTGTCCATTTGTCCTTTTATGAGGGAAACTGATTTTATCCGAGCAAAGTTTAGTCATATAACTAAATATAATTTATAAGAATCAACATGCACCATCATTGCTTACGCATCGAAAAGATAAGTAAAGTTGAAGTGTTTATGTTGGTTAAATAAGATATTGATTTCATCCTCAATTTTCTCGATAAATATAGAAAATTCTATTTGTATAAGATGAAGATTAACGTTAAAGAGATACATAATAAAAATATTGTTTATAAAACAAATAAAATTAAATCATGTAAGTTACACAATATTACATTATTTAATAACTTTTGATTAATTAATTTTTTAAAACTCCCATATACATTGAAAGTTCACATCACATAAATCATATATACAAAATTTATATTTGTTGTGATCTTACTTCCGTCAAAATAAAATTTCAAAATAACATTACTTTTATTAATTACTGTAACAATCATTAAGTTTTAAAATGGAAGTTATTAACGTAACAATGTTATTTAATTAAAAAAAGAAAAAACTTTCAAAAAGTAACCTTCTACATCAATAGAAATACATCACTTTAAAGTAGTTATTACCAAATGAAGAGCTGTTGCTAATGCAAGCATTAGACAAGAAACTTTACTATAATTTAGACACCCAAATTTCACATCTTTGTGGGTAATAATGTAATCAGAACATGTCATGTAAAACTTAAACTCCTATAAATAAGGTGTTGTCGGTTTCAAGTCCAAGTCATCAAACCAACATTTTCAACCCACTACTTATTTAGGTACCAAATTTCATCATTAATTTCGTAATAAACATGTTCTCGTTTTCTTTATAAGACTGCTCCACAATGTTACCACACAACTATTTTGCATCCCCTATTATGCAGAACCTCCCCAAATCAGTAACATGGAATTTTGGAATACATGTATCCAACTCTTGTCTTTTACTTATTTTCTTTCTGCTAGCCCTAGAGAAAGATACTAACGTTACATTTGTAAAGATCAAAGTTTTAAAGTGGAAACAGGTAGTGACAACAATTTCAGAACGCCTGGTCCCAATTTCAGAACTCTTCATCTTTGGTAGAATCACATCAAACAGGAAAAAAAACACCAGCAAAGAGAAACAGACACATACTCACAACAAGGAGCATATAGTAGAACCATGTCCTTGTTGTGACCTATTCAATGACAAGACAGATATTAATATCACAAACAAATATACTTACATTACATGAACTTGTTCCACCTATTGTCTTTTTGCACCAGACAACCTTTGCATCAATGTCTGTGTTCTCCATCTCTATATCTATCTCTTCTGTCTTGGAAGAAAAAGACAAAAACAAGTATCCAAATGTGACAAAAATTAAAATTAACGGGTTGTGTAGAATTACAGTGTTCCATGTTCGACACGGAACTTGATATCTATAGTTTAGATGAGACTCTGAATGTTGAAGTTTTACATTTTGAGAACTAAAGACAGACAAATAATGTCTTACCTGATAAGAAACATATGGAGATAAACAATGCAACTACTTCTGACTTCAGCTTCCTCATATCTGGCATGAGCTGTTCATTGACAATCTACACATAACTACAGATATGTCCAACTCCTCTATCTTATTTAATGCAACCTTTCCATGCAAGCACCATCATTTTCATCACTTTCCAAAAAAAAGTTTACTGGTTAAACAAGTTTCAAAAATATACTCTTTGACATATATTTATTAAAAAGAAGAAAAAAACACACTTTATAATTCATTTCTAATAATATAGTAATATAATAACATATATTAGTATTTTAAAAATTTATAATATATAGACATTTTTATTATTTTATGCAACCACTGTGCAATGCATATTATTATTTTATTTAAAGTTTTTACTAAATTTTTTTATCAAAAAAAGTTGTCAAAATAATTGTTTGAGAAGATAATTAGGTGTTAAAAAAATATTTTCTTAACAAAAAGAGTTAAACATAAAATAAAATTTATTAAAAACAAGATCTAGCTTTTTTTTGTCTTTTGCGATGGGAACAATTCTAGTCGCATAAATATTTAATATGTGACAAATTTGTATGAGGGCTCATGTATACTTCCCCTAAATATATTTTACTTTTGGTTTTTATTCTTTTTGTTGGAGCTACGTAGCCGATCTGGCATAAGAATGTCAAAAAAAATTGTGTTCACAAAGTAAAATTTATAATGCATTAATCTTTAATTCATATTGAGATAGTATGTATGAGTATTTTAATTATTTATTTGTTAGTGTGATTAGCGACATTTTGGTATAAATAAAAAATTAATTAAGAAATACCAGGAGTTGAAGTTTGAAAGAAAAGTAAGAGTATCATTTCATATAAAATTACTATAATCTTTATCAAATGCAAGTTTCTAATTGATGATATGTGTTTTCTAATGGTTATGTGTCTGGCAAAAGAATAAAATAAGTGGACTTAATTAAATAATATACACACATAGTCAGATTTAAAATAAGGGAATCTTAATTATTTTGTAAGTTCATTTAATTCATCTTCCTTATAATATTCTGCAAGATCCTACTATTATTACTTTATAGCAACTCCTTTAAGTAATGTTTTAAAAAAATTATTAAGTATTAATTCTTCATATAATTAATTAATATGCATACATTATTAAGCCTCGCGCTATGATAAAGTACCACAACGAAATCTATTATATAATTGTTTGACTTTAAAGTTTTTTTCCATGGCTTGAGAACTCGCTTAATGAACAAAGTTTGCCACCACATTTTGGATTTAGTTTTTGGTTTAAATTTATGTTTTTCATTTAAGTTTATAAGATTAATTTTTTTTAATAAATTAATTTAATTAAAAAGGGACGGATAGTGGATATAGCTGGCTCATATTTGACTTGTTGTATGACAAACTCTCTATATATATATGGCAAAACTGTGTGCAAGAAGAGAAGGCACAGATAGAGCGAAATGGAAAGTGAGAATGTGACGATTCCATGCTTTGATTTTTGCAAGGATGGGATGAGATTGGAAGAAGGGAGTGAGGAGTGGAAAGAAATGAGCAAGAAGGTGAGAGAAGCGTGTGAGAATCACGGTTGCTTCCTCTTGATCTGTGATGAGATCATCCCCAACACTGTTTGTGAAGAAATGTTTCATAGCATGAAAGCTTTGTTTGATTTGCCTGAAGAAACGAAACAGCAATACGTAATTCCGAAGCCTTATAGGGGCTACAATGGCAAGAACTCTCTCATTCCCTTCTGTGAAAGCTTTGGCATCGATGATATTCCTCTCTCGGATAAGGCTGAAACCTTCACCAACCTCATGTGGCCACAAGGAAACCCATCTTTCTGGTGCTTAGAAATTCTTCTCTTCTACTTTGTTATTTTGATTTTGTTCCAAGTTATGACCTATTTTGAATCACTTTCCTTGAATCTGATTAAGTTTCAATTATGGACTTGCAGTGAGACACTGAAGACCATGAGCTCAAAGATGGTGGAACTGAGTTTCCTTGTGTTGAAAATGATAGTGGAAGGTTATGGTCTTCCCCAACATTACATTTCAGACGCTGAAAACATGAAAAACTCTAGCTATTCACGATTGATCAAGTACAAAGTTTGTGAAAGCAATAATGAATGTGAAATTTGTCTTCCAGCTCACACAGACAGCAGTAGTTTAACCATTTTATGCCAGAAAGATGTTCAAGGACTTCATGTATTATCCAAAACAGACAAATGGGTTGAATTGGAGATACCCCATGATGGATTTGTAGTCATTGTTGGTGATATACTAAAGGTATGCAGAGAATTGAAATTGTTTGAGCATATATATATTGATTGAATGATTATAATAATGAAGTTGCATGAATGAACAGGCATGGAGCAATGGGAGACTTCATGCAGTGACACACAGAGTGATGTTGAGAGGAGAGAAAGAGAGATACTCATTTGGACTTTTTGCAAACCCAAAGGAAGAGATGAACATTGAGGTGCCTCATGAGTTGGTGGATAACCAGATTCATCCCTTACGTTATCGTCCATTCACTTATGGACACTATTTCAACAACTTTGTTTCAAATCCCTTACAAGCTCTTGAATTTGCAGCTATTTGAAACCGATATTTATGAACAGGAGCAAGAGATTGCTATATATATTTATATATGTAATGCAGAACAATTAGAGTGACTTACATTAATAAAACTTTTCGCATCTATTATATATGCACATTATCTATTTGTTTTACTGTGGGGTGTTCTAATTCACCACAAGAAAAAGTGAAGTTAATGTTTCAAATTGAAGCAATATGCATGGCTACTTATTCTCACAAAACAATGTAATTTTGGTTGTGTAACCTGGGGGTTTCACCGGGAAGAACAACATCAATGAGATCTGAGTCTAACCACATAAGACACTGATATCACTCTCAACCCAAAACCTTAAGACAATAGGTTTATGGGTCTTGATTCTTATATAGTGCTCTACTTTCTCATTTCTTATCAATGTAGAACTTAGACTCACACTTGGATTCCTAACAAAACACATATTACAGCACTTATTTTTATCAAGATTTTGAACAAGTGCCAAAAAAAAGCATTGAACCTAAGAACAAAGTTTGAAGCCATAAAAGTGAATTGAATTTTTTTAAAGAATTTTCAAGCAAATTTTTTAAGATAGTTGCACAAATAAGATTTTTTTTTTCTTTTATGTAAACAACTTTCTTCCCAATGAGTTATGGAATATATTTTGTTGGTTTTTTTAGAGAGGTTTGAGGTAAAAAAAGAAAAAAAGAATCTCATTTCTAAAAGAAAATAAGTTGTTTTTGTAAAATATCAATTGCATAGAAAGTGCTTTTATGCCACAAAACAAAGGAAAAAGTCAAAGGTTACAGCATCTATATATATAGAAAAGTCGATTGCAAGGGAAAGTAAGGAATTCAATGGAGGAGGAAGATGGAAAAATAAATTGCCACCTTCCGATTGTAAGAAAATACTAAAATAATTTGTTGGTTGAAGCCAAATGTAGGGTGTGTAATCACTTTGGCGGTGTTAAAAATATTTAACAATATGTTGTTTTACAGTATTTCATCACTAAGTTTTAACACTAAATTTAATTTTTCTTGTAGTTAATTGGATTTCTTGTCTAAGCATTCGTTTACAAATATTTATCGAGCATATTTTCAATCTTAGGTAACCAACTGCCTACGGGTTAGAGTTGAAAGAAATTTAATTTTCCTTCTTTGTGATTTAAAAAAAAAATAATGAAATTTTTATTTAATTTTAAATTATCGAGTCCAACCATCAACTTGAATTATTTTTTTTTCACCAAAATCAAACCTTGAATTATTCGTAGTCTATCTCATAATCTAAGATGTAGAAAACACGAACACATTTAAAAATTACATTACTCATTATATTAGCATAGTTAAATCGATAAAAAGAATGTGGAAATTTTAATTCTATTATTTCATATAGCTTTAATAGAGAGATAAGTAAAAAGAAAAAGCACATAAATTATATTGATTTTAACCTATATTCAAGGAAAGATGAGAGTGTGGGAATTTGAGAGAAAAAAAATGGATCATACTTAATTTTTTAAATTAAATATAGAGACTTGAGACCATTCTCATATACTAAAACACAAGAGACCATTCTCATATACTAAAACACATTTAATTTATCAAATAACTAAAAAAACTTATCTATAAACTTTTATTTAATTTTTAGTTTTGTACTTATTTTTAAAATACACATTTAATATTTATATAATTATAATTTTTTTCTTCATATTTAACATTACATAAAATTTTATATATATATATATATATATATATATATATATATATATATATATATATATATATATATATATATTTAACATTTAGTACTCGATCATATAATGTTTTCTCTCTTGTAATTTTTATTTTATTTTTATAAAAAATTATTTAATTAATATTTTGATGGGTTTATAAATATACTCATATTATATAAAATTAAAGATTGTATAAAATTTTCATACTCATGAAATATGCGTTCAAAATGAAGATGAATTTTATTTTAAAAATAGTTAAATCTGTAACCGCTTTCATTATTTCTCCTCTTGTAAAATGAGGAAAAGAAAATCAACTAGGACTTAAGTTTTTTCCTGGGATGGTCTAATTTTGCTTGGAGTGGAACAGACCAATTAAATAATTAATATCCAATTTTAGTATGATTTGTTTTCCAATTTCATTTCGTGACTGGACATTAACAAAAATAAACTTACTCAAATAAAAGAGTTTTCTAAAAATGTTTAAACATAGTTAGTTGTGACATTGCATGACACGAAGTTTTATCAACATTACGTGTTTGAAATGACAACAAAGGAATAGTAAAAAAAAATTCAAATTCTTATTTATTATTAATATCCAAATTCGTTTGCATGTCAATCATGTTTATTAATATCTTCCTTTCTTATTGTTACACTATATTAATTAAGAAAAAAATGATGTTAAAGAGAAAAAAAAAAAAAAAAGGAAAAACGACAATTATGTTGAAATATTTGTTTGTCCACAAAAAGATAATAAATTGGGTTTTGTTTTCGGTGGACTTATTGAAGAGGAAAATTTAATGACCAGGCCCAATCTGCGAAGAAGGAGAGTGAAAATTGCACACAAAACAAATGAAAAATGCACAAAGGGTTGCAATTCATGCTCACAAAACAAGATGTAAGTATGTGTTTGTAGGTATGACATGTTGCATTTATCATGTTTCACATTCATTCATTCTTATTTGCAATTTTATTTTAAACTGATAGAAATCACTTTTTATGTTTAGAATTTTGTTTTCTTTTACGAGGTTTTTCTATAGAAGATCCTAGTAATATTACACCATATTTATATATATATATATATATATATATATATATATATATATATATATATATATATATATATACTGAATGTTTTTCTTCCTCAATTCTTTATACACGAAGCATAATAAAACTAGAATTTGCAAGCTTTGTTCTTAGATACCCATTACAGTGTTTTACATTCGTCAAGCTCATTCAACGCCCAAAGTTGTACAGGTATGGAGTTGATATGCAATGTTCACGCCATTTACAGTGTTTACTTTCTCTTCTTTTCGTTAAATTCGTCTCCATCTATTATCTATTAAGACATTCACTCCAAAAACATAAGTAATTTTTTTACATTGCTAAGCTAATATTTAGACTTATCAAATGACTAAGCATAGTTAGAATTTTCATATTATTAAATTATCATTTAGTTTCTCAATTAATCAAGTATAACTTAGAATTTTACACTACACTACTGAGTTAACTTGCAAGCACTACATAACTTTATTTTATTACATAACTTTAGTTAGAACTAATTTATAGCTAGCTTGAGGTTCTCTTACAATCTTTATATAAATTATCATATATGATGATTCCTGATCCTGATAATGTAAAAGTTTTTATATTAACGATGTTTAATTATAAGTTATTAATTTAGTTCTGAAAGTGAAAGATCATATATGGTGCATGTTATGTTATTGGTCTATCTCTGTATACATATTTATATATGTATTAAGAATCGAACTCATTAAAACCTGTTTTCAGGATTACTAATGCTGACAAAAGCTGCATGTTATATTAGTGGCCCATCTTCTGCATTCATTTGTATACATACACTTGTTGAAAAAACTGACAGCATCTGGGGAAGTGTGTGATATGCTATTGGTGTTAGGTTTTTCTACATCTGAACACAGCCCCGTGAGTTTTTAATTAGTTTATTAATTACACTAAATTTTACACTATATTAACTCTATCATCACTAACTAGATCCTTACCTAACAGAGAGAAAATATACAGCAAGAGGGAGAAAGAGAAAGAGAAAGAGAGAAAAGGAAAAATGGGAAGTGAGAGTGAGATTTTGGTGCTGCCATGTTTAGATTTTGGCAAGGGAGGAATGACACTAGAAGCAGGGAGTGAAGAGTGGAAAGAGATGAGCATGAAAGTGAGAGAAGCATGTGAGAGTTATGGCTGCTTCATCTTGAAGTATGATGATATGAGTATTAAGGGTGTTCGTGAATTCATATTTAAAGATCTGAAACCATTGTTTGAATTACCAGAAGAAACAAAGCAGAAACACAAACATTCAACGCCTTTCAATTCTTACACAAACATGACCTTAGGGAATCTTAGCTATCAAACTTTTGGGATCAATCAGGTTACGATTGACAACTTCACCAACATCATGTGGCCTCAAGGGAATCCATCTTTCTGGTATACTTTATTATTTCGTTATTTTACTTGCCTTCATAAATATGAATAAAAACATGTTTTTTAAGGATACTGATATTTTGACATCATATTTGACACTATCCTTTTTATGCAGTGAGGCATTGAAGGGTATGAGCTTAAAGATGTCAGAAATAAACTCATACTTGTTGAAAATGATTATGGAGGGTTATGGCCCCCAGCATTCCGTTGATCTTGAAAGCATGAAGTGTGGTACCTATGTACGTTTCAACAAGTACATAGTTTCTGGAAACGGTGGCGATGAAAAGGCTAAAAGGTTCGCTCACACTGACAGAAATAGCTTGACCATTCTGTGCGACAATGGAGTCCAAGCTCTGCAGGTGCTATCCAAAACTGGGAAATGGATTGAAGTAAATATACCCCAAGATGGGTTTGTGGTTATAATTGGTGATGCACTGAAGGTAAAGAGAAAATTTTATTCTTTTGATGATTAATTGTTATAATGAATTGAATTGTTCTTGACTTTTGTTACGTGAATGAACTAGGCATGGAGCAATGGGAGGCTTCATTCACCGACGCATAAAGTGGAGATGAGTGGAGATAGGTACTCGTTTGGAGTTTTTACAGCACCGAACAGTGAGGTGATGATTGAGCCTCGTGAGTTGGTAGATGACAAACTTTATCCTCTTCGTTATCGTGCGTTCGATTATGGAAAGTTTATGAGCTATTGTACTTCAAATATCACACCAGATGCGGTTGATGTGTTTGCTGGTATTTGAAAGCAATCTATGTGTGAATGGAGGCATGAGTGATCACTCATATGGAATAATTATACCTCTTTTTCAATAAGATCACTTTCAATAAGATGAGTTTGATTTTGATTTATGAGTCTCTTTGAAGTTTTTTCATAAACATGTATTGTGTGAAAATTGATAGAAAGAGTTTAATCCTTGGATTCTAGATAATTTGGTCAGTATTTTAATATCACGATTAAAAATTGGGGATTCATATGTTGTCTTCAATACTCCCATTTTACACTCAAATAAATCAATGTTTTATTAAAGCTAAACTCTTATGAGATTGCATTGATATATTTTTACACGAAAATATCTATTTTGAATACTATGATGAAACATCTTATTTTATTAGTTTCAAAATGCTAAAATTGAAATGTTACAATAAATAGTTAAAATTTTGATAATTAATTTTAAAAAATAATTTACACTATGATTTATAAATTAATTATTTAATATAATGACTAATTATTTTCATTTATAAATTTGTTATTTAATAACTTTTTATATTGTCACTTTCTTGAAATCCAAATAATATAAAATAATGTGTAAAACAATAATTTAAAAAAATGTCATTATATTTTTAAAATATTAAAATTAATAACGGAAATTTAAAGGTGTGTTAATTATTATTAAGCAAATATGTTGCATGTTATATTATTTATTGGAGAGATATGGATGAATGGGAACAAATTTTGCATGTTATGTTATTGGTCCATATCTGTATACGTATTTATAGTTAAGTTAAGGACATTTTTATACATGTAAAAGTGTGGAAAAAAAAAAAATTGTATTGATATTTTTGTAAAGTTGTGGTGCAGAATATGACAGGTAAGTAGTTAATGGGAACAAATGTTGCATGTTATATAACTCGCCCATCTTCTGTATTCATTTTCACACATAAATTTGATTAAAATTGACATTATATTTTACAGTTGAAGGATAAAACAGGTAAAATATATATATTTAAATTTTTTTATTAATAATATTTTTATATTAAATTAATTATAAAAATATTTCTAAACAAAATCGTCACCTATATTAAAGTAATAATATTTAACAACAACAAAATTAGTCACATTCTTTTATTAAATTAATTATAAAATTACTTGTAAGAGAATAAGATTTCCAATTTTTTTAATACTAATATATCTCTATTAAAGTGATTGTAAAATTAAAATTATGTTTAAGAAAAAAAGACCTAAAAAAAATCTTTTTAGTACTAATATCCCTATTAAATTAATTATAATTTTATGTTTGAGAGTAAAATTTAATTAAATTATTATTAATATTAAAAGTAATATTTAATAAGTTATAACTTTTTTTTCAATAAATTATAATTTGGTTAAGAAAAAATATAATTAGTTATTTATTTTCTTATATAATGAATTTTGATTGTATTTTTTTTTATTTGTAACTTCTCATATATATATATATATACTGATTTTACTTCTTGTCTCACATTGTTTTCATCTATTCTATAGTTATTCTTTTAAGAATTTTGGCATATTTGATTCTAGAACATCATGTTTTTTATGTTTATCGATCTTTTTATCTCATTTTTTGTCAATATGTTTTATATTTCTATTTGTGTTATTGTTATTTTTATTCTATTTGTTGAATTTGTATTAGGATTAGAAATTTTTTTTTTTTGTCCAATTTTATTTTTTTATACTTTTCGATTTATGAGTTTCATAAGTTTTTTTCCATATACTTTGATGAGAAATTGGATTTTTTTTAATTGAATTGTAAAACTATTAACTAGATTAGAGTTTATCCGTTTGGTGAATAATGGAAATGAAATCTTTAATGAAATAATCAACAAACAGAAGTTGATATTCAAAAATAATGTGAAAGTTAAATGAAATCGATTATGATAATTTCATAGATAATTTGGCATAAAAAAATTGAAAAATAAATTTTAAAATTGATTATCAACGAATTTTAAAATTTTAATTATGGACGAAAATAATTTTTACTAATAAATGTATAAGTAAAATTTGTCAATAAATTTTTATTAGATATGTTGATAAAATTATGATAAAGTTCTCACTTTGGACAATAATCAAATTTTTTAAAAATCTATTAGTAAACTCATTGACGGTTGAATTCTTTTGAAATTTGGTGGTAATTCCATTGATAGAATTAATTCATATTTATTGACATATTTTTATTTGTAACTTATTCAATAATTTTAATTTACTGACATATTTTTATAATTACAAATAAATTTTATATATTAATAAATATGTTCCTCTAGTAATCCTCACACTACGAAAAATAGATGAAGAGCTTTGAAATTTGGGTTGTGTGTAAAGTTATTGTAGGTTTTTTTTCTTATAAGGATCTCGTTTCTTTTCAAGTGTTTTGGTAGTCTTCCTAACAGGTAAATGCTTTCCTTCTTCAGATCTTTATAGTCATGCATTCCAAGTTTTTATCTCAGATACCAATTTTAAAGTGTTTCCGTAACTCCAAAATATATGCACCAATAATTAATCAATACTAATATTAATAATAAATTTCGTTTTTGCAGAAAATTCATTCAACATCATTTTTGTAAATCTTTTAATATGGTTCTTAAACTATAATGTTCAATAAAGTGTCATTAAACTTTGCTGATAAAAAAAAATAAAGTATTATTAAAAATAAGATAATGATATTTTGACTCACTTTTAATCTATAATCACTTTTAGATCATCACATCGTATCACACCACTAAAACAAATTAAACAAAATATTAAAATAGATAATTAAAGGGTGAATGGAGTGATGGATTATAAGTGGATCAAAATATCATTGTCCTTGAAAATATGGACTTCTAGCCTGATTTGTTAAGCATTCAGGTTGTTTATTACGTTGCATAAATTTTTTCTTTAATGTTATCATCAAACACATCTTAAACGCCAAATAAATCTAACAAAATTTAAACAAAAATATTAAATTCAAAATCTTCTAAAGTTAAAAAATTAAATTATATCAAACTTTTAAAGACAGACTAATTTCAATTTCACTGCAAATTATCAAAAACATATTTAATACTTATTATTATTGTCATTACTATTATTATTGTCATTATTATTATCATTATAGTCATTATTATTATTATTATAGTCATTATTATTATTATAATTATTGTCATCATTATTGCAATAATAATAATTATTTTACTTTTATATGATAATAAAAACAATAAAATTATTACTATTATGATTATAAAACAATTTTAAATAACAATTTTATTATAGGTAATTTAAATAAAAACAATTTTTTTTTAATTTTCTAGTAAAATTTTAGCAGCATTTAATTTTATTTTATTTTAGTGATGGATAGGGACTCATACTTTGTATATGACAAACTCTATATATATGGCAAACAGAAGTGTGTGTAAGAAGAGAAGGCATAGATAGAGTGAAAATGGGAAGTGAGAATATGACGATTCCATGCTTTGATTTGTGCAAGGGTGGGATGAGATTAGAAGAAGGGAGTGAGGAGTGGAAAGAGATGAGCAAGAAGGTGAGAGAAGCGTGTGAGAATCACGGTTGCTTCCTCTTGATCTGTGATGATGAGATCATCCCCAACACTGTTTGCAAAGACATGTTTCATAACATGAAAGCTTTGTTTGATTTGCCTGAAGAAACGAAACAGCAATACGTAACTGCAAAGCCTTATAGGAACTACAATGGCAAGAACTCTCCCATTCCCCTCTCTGAAAGCTTTGGCATCGATGATACTTTTCTCTCAGATAACGCTGAAGCCTTCGCCAACTTCCTGTGGCCACAAGGAAACCCACCTTTCTCGTACTTATAATTTCTTCTCTTACTTCTACTTTATTGTTTTGATGATTTTGTTCTGAATTATGACCTATTTTGGATCACTAGTATTAGTTAGTCCTTTTATTCCTTGAATTTGATTATAAGTTTCAATTATGGACTTGCAGTGAGACACTGAAGACCATGACCTCAAAGTTGGTAGAACTGAGTTTCCTTGTTTTGAAAATGATAGTGGAAGGTTATGGTCTTCCCCAACATTACATTTCAGATGCCGAAAACATGAACAGCTCGAGCTTTTCACGATTGATGAAGTACAGAGTTGATGATGAAAGCGATAATGAACATGAAACTGTTCTTCCAGCTCACACCGACAGCAGTACTTTAACCATTATATGCCAAAAAGATGTTCAAGGACTTGAGGTGTTATCGAAAACAGACAAATGGATTGAATTGGAGATACCCCATGATGGCGTTGTAGTCCTTGTTGGTGATATATTACAGGTATATATGCATTGAAACTCTTTGTTGAGCATATATATTGATTGAATGATTGTAATAATGAAGTTGCATGAATGAACAGGCATGGAGCAATGGAAGACTTCATTCAGTGAAACACAGAGTGGTATTGAAAGGAGAGAAAGAGAGATACTCATTTGGACTTTTTGCAAACCCAAAGGACGATATCAACATTAAGGTGCCCGAAGAGTTTGTGGATAATCAGATTCATCCCTTACGTTATCGTCCATTCAAGTATGGAGAATACTTCGACTCCTATGTTTCAAATGCATTAGAAGCTCTTGAAGTGTTTGAATGTATTTGAAAGAGATATTTATGAGATTGCTATATATATCTCCTTATAATGTCATGCAGAATAATAAGAGCGACTTTTACATTAATAAAACTTTTTACATGAAAATAAGTTCCTTTTTTTTTTTCTAAATTATCGATGGATCTTGTTAACTAGTGTTCTTAGAACATTAATATGCATTAAATTCTATAAAAAATACATAGGTAAGTATAATATTAAATTAAATCTGACCTAATCAACATTAATGTAGTTTTATTTTATTTAAAAAACAGAAATGTCCATAATTGTTATATATGTGTGTTTCATATTTTATTTAACGTTCATCGATAAAAGTTAAAAAATAATTAAATAATAAAATAACTATATTTTAATATTGTTAAAAATTAAATATAATTAAATATAAAAAAAAGTTTAAATTAACGGTACAAGCATAAAAAAATAGTGTTAAATATCTACAGAATTTATAAAAAAGAAAAAAAAAATATTTTAGTAGAGACCTTAAAAATTCCAAAATCATTCTTCTGTATCAGTAGGTTATTATCTAAAACTTTACAAAGGTATTTTTATCTTTATAAAATTTGTTATATGTATTTATACTATCTTAATTAATGTATTTAATTATTTTAACTTTCAATGTAAAAATGAAAGAACCAATATAAATTAATTATCCTTAACCAGTACTTAAAGACACTGATTAGCATTCTTCATTATCAATTACTTAGATCGTTAATTTCTTACAAGTCTCTAAAAATATAATGTATATAAGAATGGAAGAAAATATTGAAATCTTATGCCACTAAACAAAGGAAAAGCTTTAGGTTATAGAAAAGTCAACTAAAAGGGAAGTAATAAGGAATGTAGAGGAACATGGAAAATAAAAGCATGATATAGTTTGACAAAGCTTTTATTTTTTTTTGAAATTTTTTGATAAGTTCTTCTTCTCAAACTACACCAAACTTTTCTTTCCTCATCTCTTATCACATCCAACTTTTATTTTATCTAATAAGATGCTGCCACGTCAACATTATCAAATTTTTATTAAAAAATAATTTTCCAAAAATAAATTCTCACCTATTCGAATTATAATAAAACTTTATATCATTTTTAAACAAATAATATCTTCAAAACGTAGTAATTATTTCTAATGATAATCGTGATGCTGTCGGACTTGAATTGAATCGGAACAATTTAGAAATATTTACGAAGTTACGTTTGTAAAAGATGAAAGAAATATGTATTTTCCCACTTGTGAAATGAGAAGAAAATCAAGTAGTACTATCTGTTTTTCCTTCAGGTTCTTACTTCTGCTCAAAAATTATTTCCGATTTATTATCATAAATAATAAACTAAAACTTTATTCAATATAAATCAACAAAACATATTAGTAAAAGGTTAACCATACCACTAACACGATAATATTTTCTAATAATATACCAAATCACTCAGCAACTATATAACTTTGTAAACAAACATTTGTACACATCTAAGAATGAATGCATCAATTTATCTAATATTCGAGGTTTTAAGTTGAAATGATTTGAATAATATATTTTTAAAGCATAAAAGAAAGAATAGTGCATTTTTAAGCCTTTGATTAAATGTGTAGCGAGAAAGAACAGAAACAGTGAAACAGTCTACCAGAGCATGGACGAGAAAGACTTAAACTCAAGCACCGTCCAGAAGATTCTAGATCTTCTCTACGCCGCCGGCTTCGTCCACACGACAGACTCCGATGCGCCACCGTCTGAAAAAGTCGCCGCCGGTCTCTCTCAGTGCATCGCCGCCATAACGCAAGTATCTCTTTCTCCCTTCTTTAAATCAATTCGGTTGAGATTTTTTCTGCACTCAATTCCCCTAACTCGCCTTGCAGAGACCAGGACAAAACACTCGGCATCGAGGAATCTTTAGAATTAGTTGGATGCCCGCACCCTCTTCGACTCTCTCATGTCCAAGATCTCGATGTCGATGCTCTTTTTCCAGTAATTCAGTGGCTTACGTCACACCTTCCGCAAAATCAAGAACACCGTGCCGGCGAGGTATTGGACTATTGCTTACAGTGATCGAAGTTTTGGTTCTGATAATGTGTCGGTGATGCACCTATTTGTTGAAATAATGAAAGGGGAGCTTGAAGTGGGTTTTCAACTATTTTTTTTATTATTTAGGACGGGTTTGTTTCTGGTTTTTTAAACTGTTTTTAAAAGTAACATATTGTTTACTAAATTGTATATGTGGTGACAAAACTTATAATGTCATCTATAGCGTGCTTGGATGCGAGAGGGTTTTCCAAAAATTCCATATTTTTAATGGAAAAGCCCTCGAAACCATTTATAGCCTGTATCCGAACAAACTATACTAAGTTTATTGTTTTTTCTAATTGGTCAATTAAAAGATATTTAACTATGATTTCTGATTGATTATCGGTGTACAGAATTGAACTCGGTATTTTCTTCACCTGTATTTTCTAATAATCGGCTTTTGAAATTCATAAGTAGCGTATAAAAACTTAAAGTTGAAAATAGTTGTTGCAACCTTTATCCGAATATGCTTTGTGTTTATAACTTGTTTAATTCAGTGCTGATTTTTCGTATAGGTTTCTCATGCTGAAAATACTGTTGAAGTGGATGAGTGCAGGGCTTCGATTAAGGCATTGAGTGGCAACTTGGATGATCTGGTTGGTGAGATGGATAAGATGTTAGATATGAAACTGGCTCCTTTTTTTATTACAAAATTCCCCATCCTACCCCTTTTTAATCTTCTTTGATTGTTAGTTTTATGCCTCTCCAGCCGAATCTGTTAATTGTTAACCGAAAATGGACAACCGTTTTTTTATATTTCTAATTTTGTTATCCTTAGCAGCATTTGCATCTATGCCCTGTATAATTTTATTTGGCTTTGCTATTAATGGGCATCTTATTTTTGGCCTGAAGAATCAGCAGAAGATGAACGTTGTGAAGCAATTAACTACTCTACAAGAGAGAATCTGTAATGAGGGTGCTGATTCTGCGGCACAGAAGTTAATTTCTTTAATGACGTCTTTGAAGGTGAATTGTTTCTTTAAATTTATGTATTATTCAAATTTTCAAAACCTGCCAGTTGGTGCAGGAAATTTAACTAAACTTTAATTTACAATTGCTCCTAAATATAATATTATGTTATGTGGTGCTAATGTCAATCACTGTTGGTTCAGGATCTTGAAAAGCAGGAAAATTACTTTCAGTCCTATCGTGATTGTAAACACTCAGAACTTCAAGCTGATATCAGTGAATTAGAGAGGCAAATTACAAATTACAGTGATAACAAGAATCTATCTGATGGACTACGTAATTCTTATAGTGAATTAGTTGAAAAAGTCGATTTGATGAAAAAGGTAAACCAGTTTCAACAAGCGGATTTGCTTCCTACTCCTTTTATTCTCATCTTGTTTGACTTGATGATTTTGAATTGTTGTGATTACTCTGCAATTACTGAGATTATGGAACATGTGGACCGATGTGGTTTGATGAAATTGTGGTCACCATATGGTTGCGATAATTCCCAAAATGCAACAATGTAGCTGCAATTGCATCTGGAAATTGCTATTTAAAACCTTAGACTTTCTTTAATAGTACTTGAAAATTGCTTATTTCATCGTTTCAATTACTACAAACCCAATACCTTTTCCCGTTTTGTTAGCAACTTGCTGCTAGATTGAGGAATATTGTAGCACTAAGACGTCAGATTGATGACCTCCCGTGCCAATCAGAAGTCATCCAGTACGTTTGTTTCTTTCACCTTTCCTTTGTACATAATTTCCATCATACTTCTTCAAGCTCTTTGCCAATGAATTTGAATGTGTTCTTGCCTAGTTGTAATTTATGTACAATTAAACTAATCCAGTATATTTTCTTTCAAATTCATCTGTATGCACACATATTTCAATGCCCTTGTACTCTCTGAAACTGTTTGACAGTACACTACTTTATTTCAATTTTGTGCAACTTGAACTCACCTTCAACTCAATGTAAGGAAAAATGCGAAACTCTATATAATAATTTTTTACATTGAAATTTCTTAATTTCCACGAGTTTTGTTTGCTAAACATTCTGGAACGGTTTGATTACTAGATGGGGAGAGACTGACAAGGTTTAGATTGTATAGGTTGGTACAAAGATACCACATCCTCCTTTTCCAATCATCCTTATTATTGTTAGGAATCTAAACGTGAGTCTAAGTCCCACATTGGCTAGAAATGAGAAAGTAGAGCACTATATGAGGATAAAGACCCATAAATCCATTGTCTTAAGGTTTTGGGTTGAGAGTGGTGTCAATGCCTTTTGTGGTTGTGCTCATGTCTTATTGGTTTTGTATCTCCTTAGTGAAACCCCCTCTGTAAATCCTAACAAGTGGTATTAGAGCCGATGGTTAAAACCGGCTCAGACTGCTCAGACGAGTGCAGTATGGTCCTATCGAAAGTCTTCCTGGAAAGGAGTCTCAGGTGTTGCATTGCGTTTTGGAGGATCAGAATTATGTGTCAATGAAGTCTACGTGGATTAGATCCTACTGAAGTCTATCAGAAGAACAAGCAACAAAAAGGTAGAGAATAAAGCATGGTGTGAAGATTTGATGAGTGGGAGATTGTGAGAAAAGAAGTTCCACATCGATGGGAACTTACTTTGGGGCTTACTTTTATTGTTATAAAAGGAGTCCAGTGTTTCCTTTCCTTAGGAAATCATCCTAAAGTCTCTCCCTTTCTATTCCTTTTTGCTTTATTTGCTTGAGTGAAGAATTAAGAGAGAATATTAGTTTCTCCTCTAAGAGAGAAGGTTAGTTTCTCTTTTAAGGTTCTCTTTGTATTAGTTTTTCTTATTTCCAAGAGAGGGGTTGCCATTGTTTTCTCCTTGGGATTAGAGAGAATGGTATGTAATTTTTAATGTTGATGACTAACTGATCATACGAATCAGGTAAACTCTGTAGTAGAAGCTCTGCACGTTCATTTTCAATTATGTTGAAATCTACTGTTGAAAGTTGGGCAAACAATGTATTTAGATTGTTGATGTGATCTGTCACCGATGTGGACTCACTCATTCGAAGAGTATAGAGTTTTCTTTTCAAGAATATTCTTGTGTGAAGTGACTTAACCTCATACAGGCTTGCTTGAGAGAGTATCTCAAATCTCCTTTGTTGTATTCTCCGCAATGCTGGATAAAACTGCATCTTCCAATGCTAAGTGCAAATTCGCTATAGCATTGTTATCTATTTCCTTCCACTTTTTATCTGTAATACCTGCAGGTTTTTCTTCAATTGCTTCTAGACAGTTGTCCTTTCTCAAAATTGCCTTCATCTTCAGTTTCCACAATGAGAAATTTTTCCCATTGAACCTCTTTATCTCGTATCTTGTTGTCATGGCTTTAAAACCGATTTATGCACTTCTCACTATGAATAGTACTGTCGACTGGAACAATGGAGGCAAACCGTGAACCAGGTAATTCCCAGGAAAGAGAGGTGGGTCACTAATGGACACGCTTAAGTACCAAGTCTTTCCTAGCCAGAATTTTCCTAGACATGCACTTTCACACTACCATACTTTATCCACTATCACAGCACTATTC
>Ga0214542_1005072_pt1 | contig 25463 bp, 12 predicted proteins | sample CNSS1metaG_FD_160096 | JGI IMG/M metagenome (GOLD analysis project Ga0214542, IMG submission 160096) | Root nodule microbial communities from cowpea collected in UCLA plant growth center, Los Angeles, California, USA - CNSS1 | ecosystem: Host-associated > Plants > Roots > Nodule | place: USA...
AACCTGCAACCCAAACATCAAAATGTTTGGTCTGTGTGAGATTCACCAGAAAAGTTGAAACATTGGGTTTATTTAAGCAAAAAGGTCAAATATTTGGGTAGTAGGAGTCATTGCAAGTAAGGAATGCAGTAAGAGTGATTGCAAGGTTGGGAGAATCAAGTTTTTTAAGTGTTGTTGTTGGAATCCTTCCTTCGTCAATGTTCATTCGTTGTGGGGAGTAGTGTTGGAATAAGTGAGGAGTTATTATAATTTTTTTCATTATCAGTTGCAGTAACTTAAAATATGAAACAAAAACTGGTACTGATGACCAAAATATCCAACATAACTTCCCACTTAATTGTTCTCCACTATTCATTTTCGAACATAGTGTGAATCAAAAATTCCAAAAAATCCTCTTGACCTAAAAATCCAATATAACTCTCCACTGAATACATTACTACCCACAAACTTCGTAAGAAAATGTTGGCGCTTTAATTTAACAACAGTAATGAACAAAATATCCTTCAGAACTTCCCACTTTAACCATCTGTACTACCCACTAACATTATTTTTAACTACATTTAGGTGAGTTTGAGGATTTTGTGTTCACAATTTACTTTGTCTTTCATTTAAAAATTGCAAAAAATGAACAAAATATTGATCATGACTACCCATTTATTTAACCCATACTCCTCACTTATGTAATGAGTCATTGATGAACCATTTTAAAAAATCACAACGAATATCATAATCCAATATTCTATGTTTTGGTAATTGAAATCATTTTTAGAAAATCAAGGTCACACTGTAAGGATCATTTTTCGACATGTAATTTTTCACTTCAATGAAATACTGCGAAAAAGTCTAAAATATTTATCACCACTCCCCACTTTTTGAGTCAGTAGTCCCCACTTATGTTACCACTTATAGATGATTACTTTTATAATAAATCCAAGCAATGAACATAACTAAAAGGTGAGTATTTAGGTAATGGAAATCAATTTGTAGTACATTAAGGTCATCATGTTTTGTGGGCAATAAACTTTGAACCCCATTTTTTAAGTGGAAATTAGACAAAAATCTTCAACACCACTCTCCACCTTTTTAGTCAGTACTCCCCACTTATGGATTCAGTTATTGATGGTTACTTTTATTAAAAAACCCAAGTAATGGAGATAACTGAATATTGAGTGTTTAGGTAGTGGAAATCAATTTCTTGTACATTAAGGTCATCATGTTGTGTGGACAATAAAGTTTGTACTTCATTTTTAAAGTGGAAATTATTAGACCAAAATATTCGTCACCACTCCCCACTTTTTTAGTCAGTACTCCACACTTATGGATTCAGTTATTAATGGTTACTTTTATAAAAAAAAAAACCCACTTATAGAAGATAATTGAATATTGAGTATTTAGGTAGTGAAAATCAATTTGCAGTACATTAAGGTTATCAAGTTTGAATTCCATTTTTAAAGTGAAAATTATTAGACCAAAATATTCATCTTCACTCCCCACTTTTTTAGCCAATGCTCCCCAATTATGTTATCAGTTATTGATGATTACTTTTATAAAAGACCAACATCATGAAGATAACCGAATATTGAGTATTTAGGTTATGAAAATCAATTTGCAGTACATTAAGGTCAACAAGTTTGAAGTCCATTTTTAAAGTGGAAATTATTAGACCAAAATATTCATCACCATTCCCCATTAATAACTTTATACTCACGACTTATGGAATAATTCATGCATGGTACATTATGTACATAAAAAATTTAGCCAGTACGACAACATTCATTATTGGGTTATGTGGATGGTGGACCTTTTTGAAATTGTGCTAATACTGATATTATTCATAAGTGGGGAGTACATATGTAGTAAGTGAGGAGTTGTGATGACTATTTTGGTCTTTATTACCCAATTTTTATATAAAAATCAAACTTCATTGTGAACATAATATCCTCACACTAACCTTAACATAATACAAATTCATTTCCATGACCATGACATTAAATACTAGGTAATGTGGCCACGGGGATTTTTTGGAATTTTTGAGTCACACAATGTTCGAAAGTGAGGAGTGGAGAACAATCAAGTGGGAAGTTATGTTGGATATTTTGGTCATCAGTACCAGTTTTTGTTTCATATTTTGAGTTACTGCAAATGATAATAAAAAATTTACAATAACTCCTCACTTATTCCAACACTACTCCCCACATACAGAAGCCACAACGAATGAACATCGACGAAGGAAGGATTCCAACAACAACACTAAAAAAACTTGATTCTCCCAACCTTGCAATCACTCTTATCACATTCCTTACTTGCAATGACTCCTACTACCCAAATATTTGACCTTTTTGCTTAAATAAACCCAATGTTTCAACTTTTCTGGTGAATCTCACACAGACCAAACATTTTGATGTTTGGGTTGCAGGTTCTCTGTGTCAAAGAAATAAACAAATCATGATTGGGTTACCAACCCAGAAATGATGAAGGTGTGAGAAAGTCGTGAGATAAAATTAAAGGAAACTCACAAACGACCGTGGGCATGGATGACGACAATGGAAACCCTTGTTCTCAACGATGTGTTTTCGTCACCTCTATCTTCTCTAAAGCAAAACAAAATGCCTTTGTCTTCTTTCTACAAAACACAATGCTTTTTTTCTTTTCCCTCCAAAAAATGTCCGCAAGAAGGTAAAACCTTTTAATGAAAATCAATTTAAAATACTTAATTACTGTGCCACCTCATCTATGTCAAAATTGAGTCCAAAAATTTTGTTCGAATATCATTTCCGTACAAATTAATTACTCTTGAGTTGTAAGTTAATTTTCAAAATCTTCTAGCCATATTAGTACGGAAGAATTGTTAGCCATCTTTTTTTCCGAACCCACTCACAGACGTCAAGAAGTAATACTAAAATAACAATATTCAAAAGGAGAAGATGAAAGGAACAACCTCAATCTCAGACGAGGAAGAAGATGAATAGCAACCTTCGTCTCTACAAAACTCCTATTGCCATGTGCATTGGACGCACAAAAATTATGAACAAAACCCTTCGACTAAGGCTTGCAAAATTCAGTTGAAAGAAAAGAAGGGAAGAAGGGGCTAGAAGGATTCTGGGTGGGTTGCAATGTGATCAATACAACGGAAGGACCTTCATTCGCTAATCTTATGGGTGGCAATGTTTAAAGAAAAACGAAAGAAGAGTTCTGTGTGAAGGTTCTATGCTGCAAGACTTAGTGGGTGTGAAGGAATGAGGTCCGAAAATAACAATTTCGAGAATGGCTAAGAAAATGGAAAATTTTCAGTCTAAACACATCCTACGCGTGGAATGCACTTTTCAATTTCCTCTGCCAACGTCTACTACTTAAAAGTGAATTGAAATTACAAATCAAAATGTAAAAGGTAATGTCATATTAGATAATAAGAAAAGTGGTAAGAAGAAGTTCTTATTTTCTTATCATTTATATGGAAAACAAAATAATATATATTAGAAAAGATTAAATATATTTGTTATGACCGACCTTTTAATACCTTTTATAGAGCATTAGATACTAATTAAAATTAAGGTATTTAAAAATCATTAAATAAAATAAAACAAGTTCAAATTTTCTTATTATTTACGAAAAATATGATGTTTATTTTCAAATTGGGGAAATGTGAGATGTGCTATTGACTGATGAAAAACATAAAAAATATATTTTACATTTTCATTTTCTATTAATGCAATGATTTTAATTATTAAATTGTCTTTCTCTTTCGCATGAACACGCTCTCAAATATAATTCTTTTTGAATTTTATTGTAAATCGATTGATATTTTATATTTATGATCCTAATCTAAAATCACATTGAAATTGTATGAAATCGTATTTTGGATTTCAGTTGTTATTGTTTTTGGTAGATATTTGATACGAAACCATATTTTCACAAAATTATATTTATTGATTATTTATATACTTGAATTGAAACATATCATTGTAAAAAGAATTATAAGACCATAGTAATATATAATAAACTTTGACTACATTAAATTTTTTAATATATATATATATATATAATATTAAATATATTAACATTTAATGTTTCTGTTTTATTTAAAAATTTCATTTTGACTAAAATTTTAGTAAGAGTTATAAAAATTAAAATATAAAATTAAATAACTTTTAAGCAAAAAATAATAATTTCATTATTACACTAGTGAAAAGCACATGTACTTTTTTATGATAATAAAAAATAATAAGTTTTTTTTATTGTTATTATTATTATAATTATAATATTAAATATAAATAATTTTTATAATTTTATTGTAAATATTTTTTATCTATTTTGTTGGTAGTTCTATCATTAAAAACTAATGGTTAAATTTAAAAAAAAATATCAAATACAAAAACAGTTAATTATATATATATATATATATATATATATATATATATATATAGAGAGAGAGAGAGAGAGAGAGTGTGTGTGTGTGTAAGGCCCTGTTCTTTTTCTGCCCCAAAATCTGATGGGCCTAAGAGCCGGCCCAAAGGTTAAAGCTGAGTCTAGGGTGCCCTAACGCTCACACTTTCTTCATTCTCAGATTCGCAGCCGCCTCCTTCCCTTTTCTGCACTAGAGCTCTGCTAGGGTTAGCTTTGCCGTCTCGAATCGGTCCGCTCAAAGCTCACGTTCTACTTTCTGCTCCATGTAAGTGACCCTAAACCTACTATTCTTACTTCCTTGTGGTCCTTTTTGTATTCCACGGGTTAGTCAATAACCTCATTCTTCCCACTGTACCGCTGTTCCGCCATTTTCCAGGTCCGCCTCTCGAGCTGTTGTGCTCCGTGGTCTAGTGTCAAGGTCTCGTACAAGCCTTTTTCCAGGTACGGGAAGTTAGGGTTTCGGGTTTAAGTTGATTTCTGGTCTGTTCTTGAGTTTGCTTGATGATGTATGGTGAAATTGTTATTTTTGGTGCGTGGAATACCCTGTGTATTTGTTTGGATCGGAATATACATGTGCTGCAGGCGAGATCAGGGCGAGAACTGTTAATCTCGCCCAGGCGAGTCGGGCTCGCCTAAGCGAGTCGGGCTCGCCTAAGCGAGTCTGACGAAGGCTCGGCCACACCAGTTTGCGCGAGAGGTCGCCCAGGCGACCCACTCGAATTTTTGAGCGAGTAAACATCTCGCCCAGGCGAGAGGGGTCTCGCCTAAGCGAGATCCCGCGTTGCTTCTTGACTCCCTTTTCGAGCCCTCGCCTAGGCGAAGGGGACTCGCCTGAGCGAGAACCTTCAACCTGAGCGAGGGATTGGGCGAGACAATGTGGTGTTGGGTTGTGTATTTACTCACTTATGATTGGAATCGTTTGGGTATGACTGCCATGATGAGATGCATGTACATATGTATGGATATATGCCTGATGGATTGCTATATATTCGTGACACGATTCATAAATGATGAATAATGGGTGTTGTGGGAACTTGACATGTGAAATGAATGAGTGGTTTGGAACTAAAGGAACATGGGGTTGATATGAGGGGATGCCCTAAACTCATGGGGTGGTGATGATCAGAGGTATGGATTCGAAATGTGATACGTATGAGGAACTGATCTCAGGGGTGGGTATGGAATTGTAAATATGATTTAATGTTCTTTTATTGCCGATTTATGAATGTTGGTCTGTGTCAGCGTGTAAATTCCTTGGGGTCTCTAGGTGAGACCTCTGGGGTTGCGCTTCAGTGGTCGGGACGTAATCCCATGGCCCCTGGTAGTGGGTGTCCATGGTGATGCCCCATCTATATAACTAGGTAAGGATTCAAGGTAAGGTTGCATCTTGACACTCTAAGGAGTCAGTTAGTCTCACCTAGAGCGGACTGACTCCTGTGGTGAGAGTAGCAGGAGGCCTGAAATTCACTAAGGGCTAACCTTATGGTGAGGGAAAATTGATCCATCGTAACACTTGTAACACATAGCTCGAGGGTGAGCAGAGGTATCCACCACAAGTGCAAGCATCCGCTGAATCTGACTAAGTTATACGTATCCGGATGAGTCGAGTCGAGTCGTAGTGTATTGATTGAAGAGTCTTAACATGTTTGGATGTTGCATTGACATTGGATGGTGAAAGTATATATCTAATTGTATGATTTAAATGTTGTTGGCTCTAGCTTATCCGTTTTGTTGCATGGTTGTATTGTATGTGGCTATTCTTTCTTGCGATGATCATCAATTTGATTGATGGGAGCAGATGGGCGAGGTTCTCGTGGTCAACAAGGGAATGGTGATTCCGCTGCTTAGCCATCTGGGCTGGAGTTATTTTCTTCATGATTTCTTTAGGGCTATGACCCATGTATCGTTTTATGCATTTCTATTCTACGCTCTTTATTAGACTGATTTTTGTTTTCACGTTGGCATCATGGTGTGCCCAGGTTGTAGGGGTTGTGTTAAGGACCCCAAGACTATACTACTGTACTATCGTTGCGTGACGTTTCCTTTAATTTTGTTTAATAATTAAATGGGTCGTTACATAGAGAGCAATCATATATATATATATATAGATAGATTAAATTATCATAAAATCTATGTTGTCATTAAATTATAATTTATCTCATAATACATAAAAATTATTATTTCGACAAAACATCTTTTTTATTTTGATATTATCCATGATTTTCGTTAAAGATATTCACTTACATATTATAAAATTTTAGTTTTAATTTATAACATTTATTTAAGTTATTATATTTTAAATCAAATAAGAAAAAAAAATACTATTTTATTAAAAATATAGATTTCTACTGTCATTTATTAAAAATATAAATAAAACTAAAAACCATAAATGTCACTTTATTAAAAAAAATAAAAAACTATATCTATTTCAAAAAGAGACGTGAATGTCCCTTGGCATAGTTTTAATAAAGGTAAAGAATACTATTTGTATAATATTACTTAAGATGTTTTACCATCAATCTAGAGTTTAGAACAAAAAAACATAGGGATGAAAAATGATTCAATGCTATGTACAATTTGATAAAATATAATATTAAGGTTTTCTTAAAATATAATATTAATATTGATTTTATATATAATATTTAAAAAACAGGAGATAAAAATGATCATACAAAACTAAACATTTGATCAACTATAATATTTAAGTAGGAGATAAGTATCTTTTTATGCTGTTATGCTTTTATGATAGATAGAAAACAAATAAAAAATGACAAAGTGAGAGAGAGTGATGAGCATATCAATAACCTTAATCAAATTTAGTATTTGCTTCCTTTTTTTGTCGTTGGGGAAGGAAGTTTACGATAGAACGTAATACATAAAATAACAAGAAGAAATAGCAAATTAACAAGATTGCTATTAAAATGAAAAAGTTAAAGTAACACGTCAATATGTGGAACATAAAATTTTTTCTAAACTTAATAAAAGAGAGAAAAAAATAATATATTTAATGCAATATGCAGCATATATATATATATATATATATATATATATATATATATATATATATATATATATATATATATAAAGGATAAATCTCATCTTATTAAACTCATTTTATATGAATAAATTTTAAATTCATTTTTTTATCAGAATCATTCAAATAGAAAATTAAGTAAGAAACTAACGCAGTGAAATTCAATCAGACCAATCCCCACAAGTCATATGCATGCACCCTCTTATTAGACTCCAATGGTTTAACTATATATCTTATATTTATTTATTTTTACTATTTAATCATCTTTCTTTTTCTCCCGCCTTTCCAAATATACAGAAAATTATGAGTGTAAAAATTGAAGAAGCCTTGACTCATGGTAAAAGTAGTCAACAGTTACCAAGCGAAGAAGTCATTATCATAGATTCACACCTACCCCAAATCCACCAACCACAACCCTTGTAAACTGATGAAACTTAGTAACTTACGAACGCTCCATATGGCCGACCGTAACCCACAAGATTCCCACCACTGCCACCTATTAATTCCACATCACAAAGGACACCACCATTGGAGAATCTTAGCATTTGTTTGTAGCTCAATTTCAACATATATATAACATGAACTACTACTACGTATCCACCGAAAAGCATAAACCGAACGAGTAACAACGTACGTTCAAAACAAAAACAAAAATGGGTTTCTGTAGCAATGGCAGAGAAGAGAGTGAAATGTATCACGCTCAAATCCACCTGTACAAACACGTGTACAACTTCGTGAGCTCTATGGCTCTCAAGTCCGCCATGGAACTAGGCATAGCCGACGCAATCCACAGCCACGGAGAACCCATCACCATTTCTGAGTTAGCCTCTGCACTCAAACTCCACCCCTCAAAACTCTCCGTTCTCCACCGATTCATGCGCCTTCTAACACATAATGGGTTCTTCGCCAAAACAACAGTGGGGTCACATAAAGGAGGAGGAGGAGAAGAAACACTCTATGATCTCACTCCTCCTTCCAAGCTTCTGATCCGAACCGAGTCAACGTGTTTGGCTCCTATTGTTAAGGGCGCGCTTCATTCGAGTTCCATCGATATGTGGCACTCCTCCGACAAGTGGTTCACTGAGGATAAGGAACTCTCGCTGTATGAGAGTGCCATGGGAGAGAGTTTCTGGGAGTTTTTGAACAAGGCCACTGAATCTGATACGCTTAACATGTTTCATGAAGCCATGGCAGCAGATTCTAGAATGTTCAAGATGGCTCTGGAAGAGTGCAAGCATGTGTTTGAGGGATTGAGTTCCCTTGTCGATGTGGGAGGTGGAACTGGTGCTGTCACGAGCATCATCCATGAACTCTTCCCTCACATGAAGTGTACGGTGTTTGATCAACCGCAGGTTGTGGCTAACTTGACTGGAACTGAAAATTTGAACTTTGTTGGTGGGGATATGTTCAAATCCATCCCTTCAGCTGATGCAGTTTTGCTCAAGGTATAATAACTTTTTCTAGTCTAAATTATATTTCTTTCCCTTTAAACTTATCTTTGAAATTTTTTAAACCTGAATGTAGGTCAACCTTAACCTAGGATGGAAACAATGTTCCTAGTATCGTGCATTTAGTGTCAGTTATTAAAATACAGTTACTGGTTTTAAACTGCAGTAATTATAAGATCAATTAAGTCAAATTTAAAATCTACAAAGATAAAAACAATTCAAATTTAAAAGTTAAAAACCAAAATGAAATTCATAAGAATCTTTGCAAAAATTTATTATTTTAGTTATTTTTTAGATAATTCTGAAATGTTTATACATAATTTTAATAGTGATAAATATTATAAATTATACTAAAATGTTAAAATAATCTTAAAATAGTAAGAGTAATATTAGTTACATTTCTTTTAAGTTATACAAAACATGAAAAAATGAACATTAAATTTTATATCCTTCAGTATAGCATGAATTAAATGTAAATTAATAAATGGAATTTTAAATCGATATAAAATTATGTTACATATTTTTTAAGATAATTATTGAAATAAATAACTAAAATAAAAAGAATATTATATATATATATATATATATATATATATTGAGATGAAGATATTTTATTAGTCAAATTATAAATTTATACATTGGTATAAAATATTATATAATTATTTTTTTAATTTAGCTATGATTTATAGAAGTAAACTTTTTAAGAAATAAAATATTTATATCAATTGCCATTATATATAAATAAAAAATATAAAATAAAATATATTTTATAAATATATAAATAAATATATATATATATATATATATATATATATATATATATATATATATATATATATATATATAAAGATATTCTCGGGATAAAATAGGAAAAAAGATAAAAAAAAGAAGTCAATTGCCGTATATGAAAATAATTTATTACCATTATTTAAGTGATTTTATATTTTTGTAGTTATCATAAGTTTGTATTTAAATAATTCGTTAGTATACAAATTATTTCACAGAATTGTTTAATAAAAAACAATTTATTGATTAATAACTATTTTTCAAGAAAATAATTTAGTAAATAATACTACATTCTTACATGTTATGAACATATTTCTTAACCGTTTCATTGTTTCAATATTTTCCCGTTATCAAAACAAATGGAACAATAGGTATTTTTTTTTCTTCTAAGAAAGCTTTTCAGTTTTTGTGTATAGAAAAAAAAAATACTAAAAGAACTAATATTACCATATTATGAACTTTTCTAATTTAAAAAAAAAATAGCTTGCATACTAAACAAATACGATAGAAGAAATATTTGGTGTCAAGGAAGGAAGAGAAATAAACATGAAGTTTAATCACACAATTATCATCTTAACAAAACAAGACAAATATTTTTAATCTCTACATAAAAATATATCATTTTAGTTCACACACATTGTACTTTTGTGATAAAAAATAGAAGGAAGTAACATTATAACTTAAGAGTTTAAAAATGATTAAAATGGTATAAAATTAAAAGTATATACTATAAGGAGAAAAATATGTTCCTTTGTAACTGTTAAAAAATACACGATTAATTAAATATGTATACAAATTTTAAAATCTGAGAATAGATTTAGTAAAGATAAACTAATGATTTCTGTAAGTCTGATGAGCGTTAAAGTTGATCATCATGATGTCTTCGTTTTGAAATTTAAAGTTATGGGACTCGGTTTATATGGGAAGTCTCACATTAATTAGAGATAAGACAATTTTATAGTATATAAGTGAGGTGCAAACCTCACTTTACAAGTCGGTTTTGTGGGGTTAAGTTAAGTTTAAAGTCCACTTCTAACATGGTATCAGAGAAGTTAAAGTCTATCCTAGTGAACTTTCTTGGACATTTTGTTCCATCCGATATCGGACCGCTAACGAACCATCCACTAATTTCTTGTCCCACGCACGAAATGAATATAGTTTGGTATGAGGGGTGTCGGTTTTGTGGAGTTGAGTTAGGCTTAAAGCCCATTTCTAACCGTTTAAGAAAAAAAGAAATACATTTAAATTGTTCTAGATCAAAACATGTGAAGCTACTAGATATACCATAACATATTATATGTTCTTTTTGACAAAGGTGATGAAATTGGTAGCATGACTGTATAATTTGAATTGTTGGATAAAATTTCAATTGTTTTGCAGTGGGTTCTGCATGATTGGAACGACGAGCTCGCAGTGAAGATATTGAAGAACTGCAAAGAAGCCATTTCAGGGAAAGGGAAAGGGAAAGTGATAATCATAGACATAGCAATAGATGAAGCAAGTGATGGTCGTGAATTGACAGAGTTGAAGCTCAACTATGACTTGGTGATGCTCACTATGTTGAATGGAAAAGAAAGAGAGAGAAAGGAATGGGAGAAACTTATTTATGATGCAGGCTTCAGCAGCTACGACATCACCCCCATATGTGGCTTCAAATCTCTCATCCAACTTTATCCTTAATACATTCAACATAGTTGCACCATATGCTCTATATTTTATTTCTCAGTTTAAAGTTTAAATATGAAAATCAAGAAATGAATGAATAATAGGCTCTATTTTAAATGTTATAGAAATTATGTGATTTCTTAATATTTAGGTTTTCTTTAATATTAGCTAAACTCTCTCCAATTTATTTTTAATATTATGTTTGTAATGACCCAATTATAAGTGTAATGCTTAAATCTACTTTTTCTCTCTACAGCTACAATTAATGAATAGAAATATAATAATACTTTAATAAATGTTATGTTTGTAAAGATCCAATCATACGTATAAAGATATTAAAGTCTTATTATAAATGATATTAAGCAATCAACTAAACAAACATGCATAACTAAAAACAATTTGAACACCTGTTATGACTTGTTAAAAAAAATACAAGTTTTAGCGGTTAAAAACTGTCACTGATGAAATTTATGATGATTTAAAAAACTGTTAAAATTACGCATGTCAAAAACAGTTTGATACAAAAAAATTTTAACTGTTGATATTGCTGTCAGATTAGAAAAAAAATTACTAGCGCTTAAAAACCGCTTCAAAGTTTACTTTTATTTTGAGAAATGTTATCATATTTTGACAATTAAAAATTATCACATAATATATCATTTTTTATGATTAAAAATCGTCACAAAATATACCATTTTTTACAGTTAAAAATCGTCACAAAATATATTATTTGGTGCTGTTAAAAATCGTCACAAAATATATCATTTTTATGATTAAAATTTACCACAAAATATATCATATTTTGACGGTTAAAATATATCATATTTTAATTAAAAATTACAAAAATAATGTTTAAATTTTTTTAAACTATAATTTGTGTACACAAGTTATAGTGTACTAAGAGTGACAAAAAATTTACTCAAATTAACTTCTAACAATATTTCTAAAATTCACTACTTAAACCTCAAAAACTCTACTAGAAAAGCTAAGAAATTGTAATTGGACTAAACTAACCTAATAAAGACTTTGCCTTTGTGGGAAGCCAATTGAATAAAAAAGATAGAAAAGCGAATACGTAATGTTTTGATATTTATGAGTTTGATAATAGGGTAAAGAAAAATTAAGACATACATAATGTTTAAGAAAACGAGATTAATTGTCATCCAGGTCAAATTCTTGCTCTGGCTGCCAAACTACAATATATGCATGGTTTCCAACTACAGTAATCCCCTAAAAAATGGAAATTTAGTCAGATTTGAACGGACATTATGTTGTAAGAAGCATATACGTTCACTTTAAAATTGCACAACTAAATGTTCAAGTGCCTCATCATGAAGCATTCTCCAAAAAAAAAAATCACATAACCAGATCATAGAAAATGATGAGAATAAAGATGTAATTATTAGACAATGTCAAGCATTACGGGGATCAGAAATTTAATCCATGACCTCTAAGCAAAACACACGGCACAAAATCACTGTAACCATTAGTGCACCACTCAAATACCTATTCTAGTCTAAAATTCGGCGAAACTCTTTAGTTTAACTGCATTCAATTTCATGGTTGATAATTATAAAGTTGAGTTAGAAAATGCTAGATTTAATAATAACGTAATAAAATAATTTAAATGCTAAAAGTGAGATAACATTAAAGGTTTGTAATGTTTTTAGGAGGAGGAGGGATAAGAGGGATAACATCAGAGAATCAAAGCCATGAGAAAATCTTTACCTTAGAATTGGAAAAAATTGAAATTGAGTATGAAGAGAGTGGTGATGCTAGAATTTAAATGTTTGTTTACAACTACTTTTAGGATTCTCACAACAGATCAATCATACAACAGTTGTAGAGTAGAAACATCCTATCCTATTTAATTTACTAGCATGCATTGTCAAATTTCCCACTCCTCTAATAATTGCAACCTCTACTTTGTATCAATAATTGCATCACATGATTCATACACCATTATAAAGAAAACATCAAAAGAAAACACTAATTTAAACTAATCTCTCAGAACAAAAACCTTATTCATGTGCATTGAGTCACTAAAAAACATGAGTAAAACATTGTAACATTTTTTAAAAAGGTTAAAAGTGAAATAGTTGGTATAATCAACACCCTGTTAAAGAAACAAAAATTGAACAAAAAGGATGAAACAACCCAACCAATCAACCAAACAATTCTTCAAAACAAAATAATCATTCTCTATCAATAAAAAACTATAAAAATCTCATTTAGTTTGTTTTTCTAATGTTAGAATTGTTATTATCTCTCTAATTCAGTCTTAGTGTAATTAACTAGTAAATATAGGTTACTGCATATCTCAATAAAAATCATTTGATTTATCAATTATACTATTTCTAGTTAATACTTAAAAAAAATTGGACTTCATTGGTACATGTACGTGTACCATTCAATTGTGTAATTGTATTTAGAAAGTTTATCCATAACTTTATTAATTCATTATATTTCTAATGTTAAATGTTATAAAATCACTTTACGAGTAAAAATAGATACTTTCGTAGCTTAACGGAGTCCATTGAGTCATTCAAGGGAAATAGCTTAGTCTTGACATTCACATCAAAAATATCATAGCATCCTATATGTAACACAAGTTCCTAAGAAGAACAATCACAAGTCATTCTAGTACATGAAATCATATAGACCACTGCATTCCTAATTTTATCAATTATCAATCAATTCTAAACTAAGTATTTTTTTCTCTTACTTGGCTGCTAAACTAAAAATACAACTTAAGTAGTCATTTTTATAAGTATTAGCAATTATTTCATGCAATAATTTATATGCTAAAAACACTTTCAATCAATTCCTAAACTATGTCAAAATACACCAACCTAGAGTCTAAAGTGATGGATATTCAATACTTCAAGAACTACTCAGATAGGTTTTTTTTAGGAATCACACAAGAGAGCAATGATAGTTTGAGGACGAAATGGATAGTTTATTCCACAATTTACAGTAACATTTTGCTGGTGCAAATCAATATACTCCTAATCACAATTTATAGTATCATTTTACTTTTTCCAACAAAACATTTCTTGTAAACATGATCATAATCAAATCCTCATCTACATGCTTAAGCAACTCAGGGGTGGTCAACTTTGTTGGAGCAATTTATAGTATCGTTGATAAAAGTAACTTCATCAATAGCTTCATAAAAACATCATGTAACGTCCCAAAACTAAATAATCCTCAATTAATAAAACATCACATACATGAATATTCAGAAAGTGTGGGGTTTATGGTAAGAAGGTATACAATGCGTCAGATATACCCAGATTACAAGAAAAGGACCCCACATGGCCCAATTAGAAATATATTGAAAAGAAAACAAATAAATAATTAGGCCTTGTTCGGACAAGAAAAACATAAATAATATAAAATCCTCCAGTAATGGGCCCCACAGTGGGCCCAACACCTGTCCCATCCATCAAGCTGCAACATTCCTATTACCATCACCACTGCCAGGGGTTCTCACATCTGCTCACATCAACCAGGTTGATGATCATTGCAAAGGAAAAGGCCATGCATAACACACAAGCAAGCAAAAGGGTAAACTAGCGAAGAGGTCATCATATCATGCACTCAACATACCATTTCACATTCAAACATACATAGTAGACACCCACATGTGAAGTACTCATCAATATCAAAAACCAAGACTTGACTATCCGGATACGTATCTGAGGCACCACCACGTGGTAGTGGAATTATGTCCTAATAATGAGGCGTCACCGCGAGGCCTTCATGGAATTATACCCTTACAGGAGGCACCACCACGTGGCCTTCGTGGAATTACGCCCTAGCCCTGAGGCACCACCACGACCCCCCGTGGAATTACGTCCTTTTGTTGAGGCACCACCAGTGACTCCCTTTTTGGAGGGTCCATAGAATTACGTCCAACCAATGAGGCACCACCAAGATCTCTCACTACAAGAGTCATGGAATTATGCCCTACCCATACTTTAAACATGTTCCACCCACCAATCAAGAATTTCCCATAACACAAATATCATGTACCATTAACAATTCATACAATTCATGCTTTCCAATTCATACCCAATCAAACAACATGCCATTTCCATTTCAAATGTACATATTAATCATGCTATCATCACACAACCCTTCTAGTAAGGCATTTGAGTCAGATAAATAAGCCACATATTGGTGAACCACTCAATAACAACATCAAAACTCGCCCGCTGTCTCGCTCAAGCCAATAGGGCTCGCTCAGGCGAGAGGAACCCTCTCGCTCAGGCGAGTCCCATCTCGCCTAGGCGAGGGCGCGACGAGGGAACAGAGAACCATGCGGGGTCTCGCTCAGGCGAATCCCTTCTCGCCTAGGCGAGAGCACTCCTCGCTCAAAAAGAACATGCGTCGCCTAGGCGACAAATCGCGCAACAAAAACCTAGGCGAGCCTCTGATAATCTCGCCTAAGCGAGACTGGCTCGCTTGGGCAAGAAAACCAGTACTCGCCATTGTTTTCTCATACAACAGCCAAGACCACGAACCAAATCATGCTTTAACTCAATCCAAAACGGACACAACACCAACCAATCCATACAGACACGAAAAGACGTCCAAAATAGCAGAAAAACACAATTAACAGAAGGTCCTAGCTTCCCTTACTTGGAAAACAAGTTAGTGGGACACTCCGACACGAACACAGTGAACACGGCGGTCCTAAGGATGGCCAAGGAGCTGAAATGAATGGTAAAAATAGAAACAAGGACGGATTATTATCAAACCCTAACGGTAACAAGTGGTCCTAGGCCCATAAAAAGGGAAACATGAGCTAAGAAAATACTTACGTGGAGCAGGAGTTGGGTTTGGGTTAGCTCGAAGAAGGTTCAGAGTAAACCCTAGCGGAGCGTTCTGTACGAGAGGCGCAAAGATGACGGCTGATTCTTCTGCAAGAGTGAAAAGTGCAGATTAGGGCAACTAGGAATGGTTTTTAACCTTTGGGCCAACCCTCGGGCCCAATAGACGCAAGGCAGCCCTTAAAATGCTAAGGCAGGAAAAATTGAGCCTTACACATTATATTTCTGAGGCCAATAGTTTTTCAAAAACAAGCTTTTTTAAAAATAATTTTAGGAGAAAAATCAAGAAATTGTTTCATAACTTGAAATTAAATTATAGATAAACTAGAAACTCTCTTACTTAGTTTAGGCAGAAAGTCATCTAATTTATTTTGTTGTAAGTGAGCATGGAAAATTCTCTAATATTGTTCTTAGTTAGTGTATTAGAAGATCTAAAGAAATAAATAGGTAGACAAAACCACTAATAAGGTGCCTTAAGGAATACCCTTCTCCAACACATATGTATGAGTAGTGATATACACTTCCAACAGAAGGACAATTGCTAGCCAACTCCACATAGCAAAGAGCAGAAAGCACAACAAAAAATCCTGCCACCAGTAAAGAGAGTGGCAAAGTAGGTCCAAAGTGTTCTCGATCCACTGTTCCAACTAGCACATACACACCAACAGAAACTATTGCACCAACACCTAAGTCAAACCACCACATAAATTAAAATATCGTAAAAGTAGTTCATTGCCAAATTAAATAATAGCATATTGTTTCGAAAGGTTAAAACATTGAAAAAACAATTCATTTATACTTTTTTATTTTTGTAGATCTGTTTGAGCACTAGTGCGAAAAGAGCTTGTTATGACAGGTAAAAAGGACTTATTATGATAGGTAAGTTGGCATCATAGTTGCAGGAGTCATAAAAAATGCGTTTTTTCTATGACATCGTGAAAATTTGTCATAATAAGTCTAACTTACTATGATAGGTATTTTTACACCTAACATAATAAGTGAGTATTTTTTTTTTAATTTTTTCAATTTTCCTCCATTTATAATAGTATTACCTGAATATAACAAAATACAATTTTCAAATAAAAGAATTTCATTCACTTACTTTATCCAATAATATTATCCAAAAAAGACTTACTATCAAATTATATATACATAAAGAATGCTACTTTAGAATTTATTCATACATTCTAAAAAAGACTAAACATTGTACATAATCTCACTATGAACCAACTAACTAATGGGACTCCAAGATCTCCCCATATGTCCATGGGAACAAGAAAATCACAACAACCAAAACAATAATGGCTTCTTTTTCAAGTTTTTTCCGGTGTCTAAAGTCCATTGTCGTAATAGTCTGCAAAGCAATGAAAAAAGGTCCAATGAGAAATTCCATTAGTTTATCAAAGGGTCCTTCCAAACACTAATCAATTCCAAATTCATTTCATTTTGAAGACCTAAATTTCCAAAATCCTATTGCATCCAAAATCTCTTTCTACGTTAATTTTCTACACCAATTAAAATGCAGGGCCAAAGCTATATAAAGGAACCATTTTACTAAAGATTATAGATTATGTATTACACATAATTGAAATTCATAATGCGTAAGTGGCCACTTTTATGTTGTTCTTTCAAGATTTTATACCAGTAGCCAATAAAGAATTATAATTTAATTGAAAACTCTATAAGATGTAAGGGACATACCTTCTTTATATACGTAAGAATCTATGGACTTGAAGTAACTAATAGAATTCAAAATTCAGTGATTCTTCAATAATTCAATGACAAATCAATGAAATTAAAAATTACAATCCATAATAGTAAATTGAAAATAATTCAGTTGATTAGAAAACTACCTTAGTTTTAGGAAGAAAGCAAAGACGATTCTCTTCACATTGGTTCAAGAAGACAAAGACATCTCAAAGCAATTCATACACTTTCTTCACCTTTTCAAAAAAATCTCAGCGAACACACAATGGTTTCCACAAATCTTAGCCAAGCACATGCTCGAAGATGAAAAAACAAAAGGCGATACATGGTTAGAAATAAAATGCAAATCCCTCCAATTTGAACGCAAAGAGGATCAAGTATTCAGAGAGTGAATTTAAACTAAAGAAGATGAAGGCGAAGAGGGTCACGGCACCACAACGTTGGAGTCACGTTGCAAACAGAACAGTATTTACTGATTTTAACTTTTATATATATGGATTTTTAGTTCTTAGAGTCTAGCAACGAGACTCAAGGCAAAGCATCTCTCACTCACTCCAAAGCAAAACCATAGCCCAACACACATGTGCAAACAAGTGAAGAAAAGAGGGAAACCTGTCCAAAGGGAGGAGAATCACCAATGCAGCAACCAGGAACAATGCACAAATAGTGGGCGAACGACGCGTGGACGGTGCGCGGACGGCAAGCTAACAACACGAACGGGAGCGAACAACGCGGACGACAAGCAGACAACGCGCGGACGGTGTGCGAACAGCGTGCAGACAGTGCACGAATGGCGTGACGAACAAAGTTGTGAACGAAGCGGCAACGACAACACGAAAGAAGAATGTGACTGTTTGAGAAAGAAAGTATACTTTTGGAGAAAGAATGGAGACGAGAAAGAGAAAAAAGGGAAGGAAAAAATTAGGATTTGAAGATATTATGACAGGTTTCTCTAAATCTGTCATAATATATTTTTAACATAATTTCAATTTTGCCACTATGCCCATCTACTATGATAGGTCCTCTACACTTGTCATAATAAATTTTCCTTTCTCACTTATTATGATAGATCTCTTTTTACCATTCATAATAATTGTTACTTTTATTACAAAAATGCCATCGGTCAACTTATTATGATAGGTGGTTTATACCTATCATAATAAGTCGTCATAGATTCCCCTTTTTCCACTAGTGGAGTAAAAGGGAAAATATGAGCGTCTAACAAAATTAGTCTCATTAGTTCCTCAATTAGTTTCATCAGTTCACATTCATCTGGTTATTGGTTATAGCAACAATTATCATACTATTAATTTTACTTACCTATTCTCCTTAGGGTGAGATTGTATAGATTTAAACTTTCCAAACAAAATGAGGTTAGCCCAAAGAGAACGCACTAGTCCAATAAATAGCTCGGCATTATTCCAAAAGAAAAAGAGATATTACATGAAATTAAACCATAGGTAACGATGTTAATCAAATTACATTAAATAAAGGCCCTGAAAAACTTATGGTTGAATAACTCAAAAATTAAACCTTAGGTTACAATGTTAATCGAATTATAAGAATTAGTTGTAGAATAAACTGATAGTTGAATAAGCAGCGTGAAAGAGAACCAGAACACCGAAGACTTCGACGATTAAAGCTAGACCGATCTATACATTCTTCTTCATCTTTCTCTGCACGAAGTTCATTAGTTTCGATTGTTAATCACGGACGTCAATTTCAACTTGGGACATTGGTGAGCAAGGAGAGTTCAGTGAGGAGGGCATAAAGCTTGATATGGTAGTCTATGGTGAGGATCTTGGTGTCGGCGGCAACATAGGAGAAGTGGTGGTGGTTGTTGATGTCAAAAACCATCGTCACGTCTCCTTGCACTCATTTTCCACCACAACAAATGTAAGTGGAAATATTGATAATTTGGATCCTTTCCAACTGTGACTAATAACTACCCACCATAAGTAATTTTTAGGTGGCATCCATCAAAACCTATAAAGGGTCTACAACCACTTAAGAACACTCTCTTGCACCCATCCAAACACATAAAAACTCCCAAACTATGGTTGCAATTTGTGGCAAGGTTGGTTAACTTTGATCTTAATTGTTGTTCCAGAATAAACTTTTCTTAGCTCTGCCAAATATTGCTTTTAACCACCCCCTCTAGAATTTCCATGGCCATTTATTTTTCTTTCAAGGCCCTCTAAGTTGTGATCCCAATACTATATGGCTTATTTATACCATCTATTATCTCATTTGATGTCATATTTCTAACATTTCTAAATTTTTTCACCACTATCCCCCTCTTTACCATCCCTAATTTCAACCTCAACATCCTCACCAAAATCACCATCGACACCTTATTCAGTCTCATCACTAACAACACCAACATCATCATGTCCATCCCCTACTTTAACCTCCATAGACTCACCACTCACACCAACAACCTTTTCATCCCCAACTACATCATCAGAACCCTTACCAACAATACCACCACCCTCCCTAACATTCACTCCTTCATTGTTGGAACCTTCAATGAGTTTAATTATTTGACTTGAATTAACAACATGTTCAACATAAATCTTGACCTCCCTCTTTCTTATATTATGCGTAGTTAGCCAACTCCAAAGCATCCATATCTACACTCATTTGCCTCAAATCTTTATCCATCCTACCTTTCTTTGGCTTCCACCACACTTTCACCTCACCATCATATTTAAACTCTCTCACTATCCCTAATGCTTTAGAGTAAGACCACATATCAGGATTCACTCCTCGCACAACATGTTTATCCCCAGCCTCGTAATGCATCAACTTCCCCCTAAAACTTACAAACTTTCCCATGTGATGGAAAACTGTTATGCAACCCATCTACTGCAAAACAAAACAGAAGTCAAAGAAATATAACCATACATTCAATTAAACAAAACAAAAGCAACATAAACCTAAATGCAACAAAAACAAACATCAACATTGTTAACCATACATCCAACAAAAACAAAATGTTCACCCGGATAAACCCTAACATGACCGTAAATACAAGGAAAACAACAAAAGACTCACCTAACTTGTATCATTGTTGCTCTTAACCATGTGATTCAACCTCTTTCATCGATGCAAATATGACCAACCTTTTATTAAATAACAAAAACAATAACACAATGTTTAAGTATATGAAATAAATAGTCCGTTTAGTTAGCAAATATATAAAGCAGCTGATAAAATCCCATAAAGCTTAGTTACAATTTGACAAGTATTACACTTTTATGTATTCCTTTAGCTTGTTTATTTTCTTGAATGTATTGTACCATCATTTACTTACTACACCATGTGTTTTAGTTGATTTTCACTATAAAATACTTGGATAAGAACTTCCAATGAGAAATTCTAAAACTTCAAATGAGAAATTCTAATTGCAAAGAAAGCATCACAAGTGGAATGATAAATGGATGTTAAGAAGAAAAGTATGTGTAGCAATAATCAACACTGGACGATTTCAATTTCAACAAAACAAAGACATTTTCAACAGTTTTCAATCTTAATAAAACTCACCATTCATATGCTTTCTGTTTCAAACCAGTGCGCATTTAAAAAAAAAAGATTTCATTTCAGCAAATTAATTATTACCATGTGGACAATGTAAAACCCATTTATTTTTATTTAAAAATAGTTGTGCTTAGTTAAATAAAATGGGTAAGCTAGCTCACCTGCCTACTTTTTCAAAAACACCCCCTCAACTTCCTTTATACTTTTCTCTCATCTTTTCCCTCCCAAACATTGTTATTCTTCTTACTTCTAACTTAGTTACTACCACTCCTTGCAGCAAAGGCTGAAATTGAGACTTTTGCGGAGTTCTCATTGGAACAAACCAAACATTCCTTCCCTTCATGTAAGTGAATCCCAAACCTTTATTTCTTTCTTCTTTTTCCAGTTCGATTGTGATCAGTTCAGTATTGGGGTTTTCATTAGAGGCTCATTTTCGTCTTTGTGTTCACATTTTTCAACTTTTTAGTTTGTTTTTGGAACTGTGGTGCTCCTTCTGTTAGGGCTCTCTTCCCGCATGTTCGCTTTTAGTTTTTAGGTAAGGGAAGCTAGGGTTCAAAGCTTTTTAAGAGTATTGCATGTTTTTGGTTTCTGAATCATGTTTTCAATGCCTGTTTGATGTTTATGTTGTATGAAAATGAGTTGGTGTTGTTTTTCTTGTGTTATGGGTTTGCATGCGTGAGTAGGTGAGAAACCTGTTATTCTCGCCCAAGAGAGCAGCTTTCACCTAAGCGAGAATAGTAGAAACTCACCTCTACCTCTATTCAAGTTGTTGCTCAGGCCAAGAGCTTTAGTTTTGAGCGAAGAGCAATCTCACTCAAACGAGAAGGTTTCGTTTAAGCGAGAATTCACAGAATCTCATAATACCCACTGTTCGAGCTCTCGCCTAGGCAAGAATGCCTAGCTTAAACGAGAGAACTTCTGTCACTTAAGCAAAGGCTTCTAACTTAAGTGAGACTGGTGCGTGGAAGTGTTTAATTGCTTGATTTCTTCCCTGATTGATTTTTTCACTCCTCAAGAGCATGTTGTATAATGTTGTGCATGTATGATGTGTTTTTGTTTAGGATTGTATTTGATGTTTTTAACATGAGATGATGATTATTATGAGATAACATGTGGAATTGGTGTGGAAATTTCATGGAGAAATCCCTTTTGATGATAAAGTGGTGTGTGTAGTGACTTAAGGATTCAAGTAAGGTTGAATCTTGACACACTAATGAATCAGTTATACTCACATAGGGTGTACCGATTCATGTGGTGAGAGTAGCAGGAGGTCCTAGTCTGTGACAGAATAATGGCCTTAGATGATCATAGACTAACCTTGTGTGTGGTAGGATGAAACTCATTGGCAATGACTCTGTAGAGCAGTAGAGGCCACAATAAGTGCATGCCACTAGTGAATCCGATCTCATTACATGTATTTGGATAACTAAGTTAGAGGGTCTGTCATGGTTTGCTATCATGTGCTGCTTGCGTTTAATAATTTGCTTGCTTATTTATATGTTAAAATTAGTTTTCTCTAGCTTACCCTTTTCCTTTTTGTGCTATGTTTTCTTATGGTGTTTTCCATTTTGCAATGATCACCAATATTGGTATGAACATATGTGGAGACCCCTAGTGATCACCATGATGATGGAAATGTTGTTGTTTAGTTTAGGCATGTTGGACCTTGCTCATTCTTGAGCCTCTTTTGAAGAACTGTTTTCGTTGTAATTTCTTGCTTTGTTGAGCAACCTTTTGGCAATCTATTTTATGTTTCAAGACATGATGAAGGATTGACCCCAACAAAAGATGGAGGTACATGCTTAAGAAGACTAAGCATGTTTAGAAAGGAAGTTCACTAATCCTTCATCTCTTTCATTTGTGTTTGTTATTTTTGATTCCCTAAGTTGACTTAGTTGAATCAATTTTAGTTGACTTGTTAACCTTTGACTAGGTTTGACTTGTTGACTATAGTTGACTTGACTTAAGCCAACATACTAATATATGTTTATTTGCTTTGTAGGTTAATTAGGAGTAAGAAAGCAATGCTAGGTGGCACATGGTGATTGGGAAGCATAAATGATGTGGAGGAGAGAGTAAAGCAAATGTATAAAGCATAAAGAAAAAGGCATAAAGCAAGTGTACCTATGTACCTTTGGTCTCCTTTATTTTTAGCATACTTTGACCACTTTTTGGAGACATATGAGACACATTCTTTGTCTCCTTTTGTGCTAGAACGAAATTAGCCTTGCACACACCATAGTTAGCTTTTTTGTCTCATTTTTTATAACCTTATTTGACCTAGTTTCTAGAAGCTAGGGTTCGGTTTTTGTAGAGACATCCTTAGGTATCTTTTATTTGCTTAGAGGCCCCTAAACTCTTCTATATAAGGGGTGCTCCTAGATATGTAAAAGGGTTGAACATTTTGAAGTAAAAACACTCTTGTGTCTCAACCATTTGTGAGAGTTTTCTCCCTAGGGAGTGAATACTTTTAAGCCTTATTTTGCATAGCAAGTGGCAGCATACATCCACTCATCTTCAAGGTTGCTTTGGCTTCTAGCCTAGTCTTGTAGTGGCGTGCTTCTCACATTTTTATCATTTCTTTCCTTTCCATTTTATGTTTTCTTCTTCCTTTAATTGTTCTTGTTTTTTTCTGTGGTTTATGTGCATTCCATTTCCTTTTTGTATTGAATCAATCCATCATCTTCTTCTCTTGAGCTTCGTGAAAGGAACCTTCACATCTAGATAACATGCTATCTTAATGTCTAGTGGGGATTTCACTTAGCTTTCTTAATCAACTCACACCATATTCAATAATCTTAAAAAGGAACAAGATAATCCTTCAGCAAGACATATTTATGTCATTGATCTGTGCCCATGGTACTTCTGTTTCAATATATTTTGGATAATTGTAAAAGGTTGATTCTCATATACTTTATATCATTGCTTTATTCTATTATAATATGTGATGTTTTGTTTATTAGAGTTCTTCTATTAAATGAGATGTCACAAAAAACATGTGTGAAAGGACATGTAAATAGTTCATACAACCTAGTGGAATGTCGTTTGCCATGTCAGGCAAAATTTAATGTTAATGTTGTTGAGTGGGAGTAAGTATATCCAATGCTTTCTAAAGTTAGGAGATCGATCATAATCAAAGTTTCGAACATAGACTAATTCAAATTTTGTGTAAAATTTGTGGAACCAAAAGCATATTTAATTCTTGTTATTATCATAGATCTTTTTTATACCATCCAACATTTGAGATTCAAACGATAAAAGATTTATGTCTAAATTTAAATTATTATTATTTTAATATTTTTTCTTTGTGTTATTTTGTTTAATATAATCTTTATCACTGTATTAGAAAAGAGATTAATAAATAAACATTTGAAATATTTTAAACTTGAATATTTATTTTCTTTTTATTGCTTTTTAAAAATACTTTTTAATTTTATCAACTTTGTTTAATTGATGTTTGCAAAATTTATGATGTTTTGGTTGTCTTGAAATTTTATTTATGAATAATTGTGAACTATTTTGTCTAATTAATATTTCGTATTTTAATTTTAAATTTATATCATTATAATATTTTTAAAAATATTTAACACTAAAGATACGTGAATATATCATTTTTATATTAAATATTTGATATATTATTTTTGTTATGTAAATTTTACTTTTTCATAATAAATAATTAATTAATATTAAAACAATAAAAAAAAAATATAAGTACACTGTGATTATATCTGTTATCCTATGATAGTATGGATGAAACAAGAAATTTATACATGTAGAAGAGAGAAAAAATGATAAAGATATAATTTTTACATTGAGAATAATATGGTCCTTCGCGTCCTCATTCCTCCTCTAATTGGTATTGAATTTAGTATTTATTTATTTCTTCAATTTCTAAAAATAATTCTTTTTCTAGTTTTTCTCATTATTTAATATAGGTTTAATTATGCCTTTGGTCCCCATTTTGGAGTCAAAATCTCAAAATGGTACCTAAATTTTTAAAAGTCTCAAAATGGTCCCCTTTTTTGTTCAAACGTCTCACGT
>Ga0214542_1005073_pt1 | contig 25461 bp, 16 predicted proteins | sample CNSS1metaG_FD_160096 | JGI IMG/M metagenome (GOLD analysis project Ga0214542, IMG submission 160096) | Root nodule microbial communities from cowpea collected in UCLA plant growth center, Los Angeles, California, USA - CNSS1 | ecosystem: Host-associated > Plants > Roots > Nodule | place: USA...
TAAAGCGCAACCCCAGAGGTCTCACCTAGAGACCTCAAGGAATTTACACGCTGACACGGACTAACAGTCATAATTCAACAATAAGAGAATATTAACACCACATTTACATTTCCATACCAATCCCCTAGGATTAATTCCTCATACGCGTCAGAGTTTGAATCCATACCTCGGATCATAACCACCCCATGAATCTAGGGTCTCATCTCATATTAATGCCATGTTCCTTTAATTTCAAACCACACATTCATTTCACATGCTACGTCTCATACCAACCCATTCATCCAAAATTCATGAATCATGCCAAAAATATACTCCACGCTCCATTATATACATGTTCATCATCACACAATCATACTCAACCAACATGGATCACTCGGGAAACATCAAACATCCAATTCACAGCACTGTCTCGCCCAGCATCTCGCTCAGGCTGAGGGGTCTCGCTCAGGCGAGACATGCTCACTCAGGCGAGCCTCCCCCTCGCCTAGGCGAGAGCACAAAAGCAAGGCATGAGCAACGCGGGATCTCGCTTAAGCGAGATCCCTCTCGCCTGGGCGAGTTGCCTGCTCGCTCAAAAGATGAGCGAGCCGCCTGGGCGACTTTTTGCGCATGAGCTCTAGGCGAGCCCCCTGTTTCATCTCGCTTAGGCGAGACTGACTCGCCTGGGCGAGATTAACAGGTCTCGCCACTGTTCTTCACTACACAGCCATGTTTTTCAACCCAAATCAAGCATACAGAGTGTTCTCACGCATCAAATCAAAAGATTAAACCATACGAACAGCAACCAACGCAAACACTGACCAAAACGACTGGAAACTAAGGATTCTAACTTCCCGTACCTGGAAAAAGGCTAAGAGCGGGGTACGTCTCCAACAACGGAACGCGAAACTCCAACGGCAGATTACTGAGCTGTGGAACAGACGCAGAAGAGCATTACGACGAACCCCTACTGGAAGTATAACATAAAGGTGGAAGAAAAGTAAGACTTGAGGTGTAGAGCACTTACATGGGGCTAGGAAACGCAACTAAGCTCACTGGTTCAAGGTTAGGAGTAAACCTTAGCAGAGCTCTAGTGCGGAAAGGGTGACGGCTGCTGAGTTCTGCAATAGTGGAGTGAGTGTGAAATTAGGGCAGACTTAGTGACTTTATACGTTGGGCCGGCCTTAGGCCCACTTACAAGGACAGCCCACTAATCTCTAGGGCAGAAAATATAAAGGGGCCTTACAGATAATATAAAAAAAATGTAAAAAGAATTCAACAATTAAGTGTGAATGTTTTTGTGTTTAGTTTTAACTTTTAGTATTAATAATGACTTATATATATATATAGAGGATGAACTATTAAATCTAATATTCCAAAACATTGAATAATTAAATGAATTAAAAAATTAATAGCCATGAATTAATATTAATGAAAAAATGTTTGTGATGGCTTCGACATTGCATAACTTGAAAGTCTTATTTTAAAAGAAAAAATAATTTATGAATTGTAAAATTTAAGAAATGTAAAATGAAAAAAGAAATTACATGAAAGTACAAAAAAAAAAAAAAAGATAATGGAGATGCACGAAACATATTTAATTCTTCTTTTATTTATGGATGTAATGAAAGTTATCATTAGCCAACATTCCTTACATTTTTTTAGTCAACATTAACATTAGTTTTGGACATTTCAGACTATGGCTCTTACTCCAAGCTAGGTTGCACCAAGTATGAAAAGATGCTCAATGGGTGCGGAAGCTATGTGGATATGGTGAAAGTTATGAGCATATGGTGATAGGAACTTGGGCCCACCTTTCACGTATGAAACCCTGTCTGAATAGAGTTTCATATTTCTGAGGGCTCCCTCTTTATACATACCAGTGTAAAGACATCATACGTGATATTATATAAATATGTGATAATATTATAATGTTATTAAATAGTTAATATATAAACTAAAATTATATTTATTAAAAATAAAGTAAAATATACATAACATATAAAAGAATAACCATTGATAAATAAAGAAAAAAAGAAGAAAGAAGAGAAGAAGTAGAAATAATCCATTTTATAAAAAACTTAAAGTAACAGTCAATTTTAAAAAAATTAATAAATTATTATATTTAAAGAATAAAATTGATATTTTAAAATATAGACAAAATAAAGAATTCTCTTTATATATTGTTATAGATATATCATACCCATCTAACGAACGCACCACTTTTATGGTATAATAGGACTCCCTGTTCTCTATCGTCTCCTATTTTTCTCTCTCTCGTCGTGACCAACACGAAAGCCAGAGTCAAGCGTTCCTACTTTAATTGATGTTTTTGGTGATAGTGATGTTGGTGATGTTTTTTCTACAAATAATACTGAACACTATGCTCACAAGTGGGAATTTGACTTTATCGACGCTAAATTTTCCGTCTCCTTTTTTTATTTTTCTAATTCCGGTCAGGTAACCTACCTGCAATTTGTTTTTTTATAAATAACAAATATAAAATGAATAAAAGTATACATTGTAATTTTTAGATCTGTGTTGAAAATGAAATGATGCTAGACAAATTAAATTGAAAATAATTAATTATAAACGAATTGAAAATAAAAAATATAAATAAATAAGTAAGTATATATAATTTGGTTTCATAGGAAATTTAAATAATTTTAACTGTGAAATTTGAAATGAATTTAAATCTTTGTAGATGTTTATTTTTATTGTTGGTATAATTATTTTATTAAAATCTCGAAAGGATTTTAAAAAATAAAACAAATAAAATAAATATATTATTAGATATTTTAAAATAATTAAATGAAATTCGAGAATAAATTATAATTTATTTGAAAGAGTCAAGAAAATAATATATTCGTAACATCATTTAAAATTAAATAATAGAAATTTGGAATAAAATTATTTGTGGTTTTACAAAAGACATTTATTCTTGTACCGTATGGCCCATCGGTCAGGCGGACCAAGGTCAAGCGGCCGCAGGCCACCCGCTACAGGCGGACCTCACCTTGGGACGTTGATGTAACAATCTCTCCAGAATACTTTAAGGGGGGGCTCGCAACCAACCCCCCGCTCTCCAGATGAAGTCTCAACTCTGAACATGCTAAATCGGTTACCCGTCGGTTAGCCTGGCTAGAACTCCCCCAGTGTTCATCTCCACTTGAACTTTGTCTCCACTCCTATGAAGACCCCATCTATGAGGGCAACCGACAGGTCGCACGGCCCGCCGGTTGGGCGGCCAAACTGAAACTAAGCCAGTAAGCTGAAAGTTAATTAAGGTAAAGTAAGTTAGTAATTAAGTTTAAAAAATAATTGAGCCATGATTAAAGAACCCTAATCATTGACCCACACAAAAAACTATAAATAGAGGTCCAATGTAAGTTGGTAAGGATCTGAAACCCGCATTTATTACAACATTTATTATTACCTGCCGATCGGCCTTGAACTGACTTAAGCATCAGAGTCTTTTAGACAGGTACCACGATCGCCGGACCGACTGAACGGAGGAAAAGAAGGATTGAACAAAATAGAGGACTGGACTAGCTCGCTAAGGAGAGCTCAGAACAGGAGGACTTAAGGGTAATTTGAGTGTTAATAATAAGTGTTTGGTCCCTACACCCGAAACAATTCCTTAGTTTAAAAAGAAAGATGGAACGTCCCATTTAATTATTAAGAGAAATTAAAAGAAACGTCACACAAAATAGTAATGTAGAGTAGCCCTGGGGTCCTAACACAACCCCTACAAACTAGGCACACCACGATGCCAACCGAAACCAGATAAAAGTCTAACAAAAAGAGAGTAGAATCGTAAGGCATAGAGCAATACATGGGCCGTAGCCCTAAAGAAGACCTATGAAGAAAAGAAACATAAAGTCCAACCCATATGGCTAAGCAGCGGAATCGCCATTTCCTTGCTGATAGCGGGAACCTCGCCCATCTGCTCCCATCAATTAAATTGATGATCATCGCAAGAAAGAATAGCCACATACAAGACAACCATACAACAAATAGAGTAAGCTAGAGCCAACAACATTCTTATCATACAATCAAATATATTTTCACCATTCAATATCCATATAACAACCAAGCATGTTATGACTTTCAATCGATACACTACGACTCGACTCGACTCATCCGGATACGTATAACTTGGTCGGATTCAGCGGATGCCCGCACTTGTGGTGGTTACCTCTGCTCACCCCCAAGCTGCTCACCCCCGAGCTTTGTGTTACAAGTGTTACAATGAATCAATTTTCCTCACCACAAGGTTAGCCCTTAATGAATTTCAGGCCTCCTGCTACTCTCACCACAGGAGTCAGTCCGCTCTAGGTGAGACTAACTGACCCCTTAGAGCGTCAGGATGCAACCTTACCTTGAATCCTTACCTAGTTATACAGATGGGGCACCACCATGGACACCCACTAACATGGGCCATGGAATTACGTCCCGACTACTGAAGCGCAACCCTGAAAGTCTCACCTAGAGACTCCAAGGAATTACACACTGACACAGAACAAACATAATCACACAGCCAAATAATAGTCACCATGCATGTATACGTTCATCATCCCAACCTTTAAAACCAACGCCTCTCATGTTCCAGGTCCAACTCATTTCCACCCATCATAAACCATCCATGCATAAGGATTTCTAACTCATCTCGTTATCATGTCTCTTTAATACCAACCATGTCATTAAAATCGCATGTTAAACTCATAACAACCCAATATTCACAATTTATGACTTGCACCACTCATTCATACTCATTCACACTCATTCATCTCAAACTTTCAGCACAATAACTTAAAGTGAATGAATTAATCTCACGTACCAAGATCACTGCCATCTATCTTTTGATCACACTATAAAATTATCAAGTCTCAAGCAACTAATTTCCACTTTAGGTTCTATTACCTCTCGTGCATAGTTCGGGTTCAACTATACTCCTCTGTGCCTTCCTTGTACCAGCCTTTTCCCAAGATTCCATTTAACCTACGAATTTCTCAATGACCTTAATCCATTCACTACTTATTACCACCCTACTTTATCTAGTGTATCACCAATCCACTTCTCATGCTTCTACAGAAAACAACCCCCACAAATGTACCTCACAAGCATACAATCCTATTTCACTACGCTGGCGCCTTGCGGTTCTTTAGGTGCGGTGCATATAATTCTGGGTAAAACCCAACATCTTTCTACACTTGCGAAGCCCCAAAATCCAAAGCATAGTAATCTAATCGTTCTCCACTACTCGGTAAATAATCCTACTACCAATAGTAATTCACATCAAACCAATTTAACACTAAGATACTCAAGGTAATTTTGCATCAGTCATTCCTAACTCCACATTCTCAATTTTACAAACCCTAAATACATTCATGCCAAATTCCATTCATTCATCTCGGTTCACATTATAATACTACAATTATCAATATTTTACCATAAAATCAATTGATAAGAACTCTTTTCCCCGATCAGAATGACCAAGAAACACCCAAAACATAAAAGACGAGCCAATTTGACTCACGTCGCCTGGCGGGTGTTAATCACTGTCAGGCCATTCATCAAAAACCCATAAAACTGGGTTGGGCAACTTGCATCACCTAGGGGCACGAGCTAGCCGCCAGGCAGTTCCTATCCGGAACCCATATTTTTGCACAGAAAAGACATGAGTCGCCTGACATGTGTCCATCACCGCTAGGTAGGTTAGCTCTAATCCATTGCAATTAGTCTCCTTGTTTAGCTCACACACTCAAAATTCTTCCCCTCTCAATAAGAAAGTTTAATTTGAATGTATCAAGATTCGAACCCATAACCATGCCAATGACAAATCAATGCACAACCATTCGACCAATTTTGTTTCATGATAATTCCTATAATTCTAGGATTGTATTATCACTCATCATGATCAAGCATATTATTAAAATAATAATCAATTAAATAACACATAAATGACATATAAAGGATTTGAACCCAAATTCTCTCATACAATCAAGTACTCTAAACCATTTGAGCTAGTACTTTTCCACATCACAATAATCAACATTTAATGTCATAAAGGCTCCCAATACCCGCATTTATTAATTAATTAAATTTAGCGGGTCTTACAGGACTACCCACAAGATTCCATCCTGGTCCTTTAGTCGCACCATCTAGTTAGGTATGTCAAACAACATTAATTAGCTAGCCATCTAATTAGTGTAAATAGATCAATGATCAAGAGTAAAACCAATTGGGTTGGTATTAGGTCGACCCCAATCACAGTCCATGAGGAAAATTATAAATACAAGTCAAAGGTATGGGTGTTGGAATTTTTGTCTCGCATTAATTACAATATTGATTGCTTTAGCATCGGAGCACCTTTGACATGTTCACCGATCGATTAACAAACAAAAACATCGAACAGATAATAGGAGTGAAGATTCAAAGAGTTGACAAATTGTTCAAGTGATTCTTTCATTTGGCTTCGAGATGAATGTTGTTGATGATTGTATGTATCAAAAATTCAGTGGGAACAAGTACATTTTCTTGGTCTTGTATGTTGATGACATACTGCTTGCCACCAACAATATAGACATGTTGCTCTTCTATCTAGAAATTTTGAAATGAAAGATCTTGGTGATGCCTACTTTGTATTAAGAATTCAGATACACCAAGATCGATCTCGAGATATTTTAGGATTATCACAGAGGAGTTATGTCAGAAAGGTGCTTAAAAAGTTTGGCATACAGGATTGTAAATCAGGGGAGACAAGTTCAGTTTTGATCAATGCCCCAAAAGAAATTTGGAAAATCAGGAAATGAAAAAGATTCCATATGCATCACTGGTAAGGAGTTTGATGTATGTCCAAGTATGTACATGTCCGAATATAACATACATAGTTGGGGTATTAGGTAGATATTTAAGCAATCCAAGAATGAGTCATTCGAAAGCAACAAAAAGAGTGATGAGGTATTCAAAGAGAACAAGAGATTATATGCTCACATATAGGACGTCAGATCAATTAGAGATCATTGGGTATTTTGACTCAGATTTTCCAAGATGCCAAGATAGTTTAAGATCCACTTCAGGTTACATTTTCGTGTTAGTTAGTGGTATGGTTTCTTGGCGCAGTGCCAAGCAATCCCTTACGGTTTCATCCACTATGGCTGCAAAATTTGTAACATCCCTACTAGATATTACTTATTTAAAAATCAAGAAAATAAGAAAAGAGTATCAAACGTCAAATCTTTTATTATTTCCAACGCGAAAAAAAATTTCAAAAATTATTCCAACCGTCAAGATTGATTAAAGCTATAATAATAGTCTCATTACAATTTTCAAAATCTAATAAAAACAGAATTTATAAATAAGTTCATAGCTAGAATTCCAAGCTAGCCACTCTCTCCGCGCATCACTTGTATCATCAAGTGCTCCCGTGTAAAGAATTACACGATCATTGCCAAGCACAAACAAAAAAGGGTGAGCTCAATAATATAAGAAATCACAAAAATTAAATAATATAAAACACCCAATTATATTATCATAATTAGACCTTGGCCAAGTTCTTAATACCCCAAGACTTTTCAACCTCCAATTCACCTAACAAGTTAACCATGGACTCAGGTTTTATGATGCTCACAAGAACCTGCCCGTTCGTGGTCCTGCCTCTACGAACCTCCCCGCTCGTAGTCCTACTCTATGGACCTACCCGTCCGTAGTCCAACACACGTGATCCACCAACTATGTACCTCCCCACACACAGCATCTATCAAGTGTGAGCCGAACCATATGAACCTACCTCGCCCGTATCCTCACACGAGAGTAACTGGATATGAATCTTCCCTCTCATATCATCACATGTTCCCACCATCCATGAACCTACCCGCTTATGGCACAACATCCTCTAATCCAAGGTCGCATCAAATGCATCCAAACAACACACAACCCACAAATCTCGCTTAGGCTAGAAGCTTTAGCTCAAGTGATCAGGCCTGACTCGCTTAAGCTAGGCTCTCTCGCTTGAGCGAGCCTGTGACAATGACAAAGTACGAAAACTCGCTTAGGCGAGAGCTCTGTTCGCCTAAACCCAAATCTTTCGCCTAGGCGGCGAGTCCTGCAACCACCAGCAACCCCTCACGATTTCTCGCTTAGGCGAGCCACTCTCGCTTGAGCGAGATGCTCTGTCGCCCAAAATCTGGGCTTTTTGCTTGAGCGAGACGCTCGAGCAGAAATAGGTTCGAGTCTTTGCTACTTTCGCCTAGGCGAGTCTTGCTTGGTTGAGCGAAAATAGCAGACTCTTTGCCTATTCACGCACGCAGAACATCAGAACACAATGCCAAAACCACAATTTGCCCATTACCAAACAATCCAATAGTCTATTTTTACAAGTCATTCATATGAACAGATTATAGACCCAATTAGACTCTCAAAACATGAGATGAAACCACACCCAATCATGCATTGCAGAAACCTTTATCTTATTCATACAAAATTTAAGGGTTTACTCAAACAACATGCAAAACCACCAAACTCCAATCTCATCACATAGAGCACGAAAATTCATGGCACACAAGCATAAATTCATGCAATTCATTATGGAAATAAAAATCACAATATAGCTCCCCTAACCTAAAACTCCTTGCTCCAATTTGATCTTCTAACCTTAGCTTAGTGATACCCAAGAACCCTCCTTTGCTCTCCCAAAACAACTAGAACTTTTCTCTCAATTCCAACTCATTCTTCCTTTCTGAATTTCGTCCTCCTCTCAACATTCTAGGTTTTTTAGTCTCCAAACCTTTCCACTGGCGTTATTTTTCCCTTTTTATATGTCCTTAATTATGGTAAAAATGGCAAAACGAAAATAATTAAAATTATCCTTAATGATTTGATATTCTGGGTGTTAATGGTCATTTAAGGACCTTTGATGGCTGCCCTCTCATGATATCTAGGGTTTCCCCTCCCCTTTCATATTCAAGTCAAGATAAAATTTAGCAAAAAGAGAGTTTTAATTTCATCCTTAACAAGGTTTGAACCCACCACCACTCAAACACAAAGCAAGTGCATAACCAATTCAACCAATCATATTTCATGATAATTCCTATAATTTTAGGATTACATTATCACTACTCCTATTCAATCATAACCTTAGAATATTGCACAAAATAAAATATCATACAATTGACATACATAAGACTTGAACCCAACTCTCACACAATAAAGTAATCTCAACCATTTGAGCTAGTACTTTTCCACATCACAACAATTAACATTAAATGCCATAAAGGCTTCTACTACCTGCATTTATTAATAATTATTTATTTAATTATTTAAATTCTCGGGTCTTACAAAATTTGAAGCATGTTATGAGGCATCAAATTAAGGAATATGATTGAGGAATTTTGTCACAAGGCTACACATTGTGGAAGGAATTGAAAGACCACTTAAGTTATACTATAACAACAAATCAATTGTATTGTATTCTAACAACAATAGGAGCTTGAGTAAGTCAAAGCACATTGACATCGAGTTCCTAGTGGTTAAAGTTATTCTCGGATTTATCTTTAAGGTGTCATGAAGCTTTTACTAGTTTATTTCCACATCTCCATGAGCTTTGTTGACATGTGAAGCCAAGGTGGTATGTTTCTTGAAGATTTAATGAAGATTTAATGAAGCCCTTTTCAACTACCTTGAAGCCATTACCATTGGAATGAAGCCTGCATTGATGAAGGAATAGGAGATTTGATGGTATCCATGTTGATCAAGGCTGGAACGTGTGCTCTCCACATAGTTACATCATTAAGAAAATGTTTTTGATGTTTATAATTCATATTGTAGACCTTGTAGCATTAATTAAATGTATTTGGTCTTTGTTGTGTTTTTTAATCTGTTGAATGGTTTTTCAACATGTTAAAATGTCTCTTTTAATTTGTTGAATGATTTTTCAACAGGTTAAAAGGTTGGCTGCAATAGTCTTAAACTGCAACTAATTCAATCAGTTAATTTATTTTTTAATCGACTGATTTCACTTAAGTCAAGTGAAGTTAACCGATTGATTTGAAAATCAACCTGTTGAATTTCGTAACAGTTTGACTATAAGAACTGTGATTTTTGAAAGAGAGGTATTCTGGCCATTTTTTAGCGCGAAACTGTTCTGAAAACTTGTGGAAACTCTCTCCTTCTTGATCATACAATTTGCAGCTGTTGAAGATTGATCTTGGATCAATTCTTGGAGCTTTTGGCTTGGTTTGAAGCTTGGAGAAAGTGGTTTGTGGTAGGCTGGGTTGTGCTACCACTCAGGTTTGATCTTTCTCAAGCTTTGTGTGTGTGCCTGGTGATTTTTCAGGTCTGCAAGAGGGTTTTTGTTGTGTTGGTGTGATTCTTATGTGATTCAAGAGTCTCTTGTGTGATTTTTGCATATTTTGAAAGTGTAAGGGTGGATACTTTGTAAATCTTTTAAAATAGTGCAAAGTTAAGCTCAAGTTGCCTTGATAAACTGGATGTAGCTTATGTTTGAGTGGACCAGTATAAAAATCTCGTGATCTCATCTCTTCTCTAACCTTTCTCTCTTACATATTCATTCAAAGTTTAAAGAACTTGTGTTTTAATCATGTTTTTCATGTTCTTGCATGTTTTCATGACATTTGCAACATTGAACATGTTTGCATAATCATTTAGAACCTGTCTTGATCATTCTTGTGCATTGTTCCTGGTTTAAAACTCAAATATGCATTTCTGCATTTTTTCCAATATTTCAGTCAATTGTTTTTTTGTTTTAATCGGTTGATTATACCATAACAAAATTTGTTTAGTAAAATCAATCGATTAACTCTGTTTTTGACCAATTGAAAGTATACAGTTCAGTAGCTTTTGCATCCTAACTTGGTGATCTAATTGATTCAATTAAAGGTGGTTTTTAGCTTTCAAAGATAGCCTAAATTTTTAACTAGCCAATTCAACCCCCCTCCCCTTTCTTGACATTTCAACAATTTCAAAACTAACAAGTTCAATTTAGCTGCAACTGCACTAACACACATCAAAATATTCAAAGAACATTTATACAACTAAAAGTGTTATTTTTACCATGTTTTTATATCTTATGCTCAATAAACTAAATTAAATTTGGCGTCAATTTGAAAGGGATAAAATTGATTCATATTAACCAAAATTGGGACAAAAATGAACAAAAATAATGAATATAAGGAGTAAATTGAACAAAAATAACAAATATAGAAACTAAATTGAAAAAAAAATACAACCACAAACTGACACGTGACACTGACATTGACAAGTGGCATAATTATGACTTCACATGTGAATAATCTTTTTAAAATTAAAAAAATTTAAAAAAACATAAAAAAATAATAAAAAAAAGTCTAAAAAATCAGGAGCTAATACATGACATTTACTGTTCAAAAACGTTAACTATTTAAACACTGTTAGTAAAAATGACGAAATTAACCAAAATTTGACAAAAATGAGAACCTAATTGAACACAAAACGAAAATGACAATCAAATTAAATAAAAATAACGAAAAAACGGACCAAATGTATATTTAAACCTTAAAATTATCCTTCAACCAATATTAATCAAATTTAGCTTTTAAGAAATATAGGATAAGTTATCTTTTTATTCATGCCGTGAGAGTTTTCTCATATATCATCAATCCACGGTAATGTTAACGATATGAATTTTTAAGCTTATATAAGATAAAAAATAATCTTAACCAATATTAAACACATATAATAATACTTTTATTCTAATAGTGTAAATCAATCATAATTTTTTCTTTCTTTCTCTAAGAAATACTTCTAAAGATATTCAACTCGACATAACTTAAAATATTACATATCATCAAACTAACAAAGAAGGTTGCAATAAATATATATATATATATATATATATATATATATATATATATATATATATATATATATATATATATATATATATTTTAGTGCAATTTCCTTTTAGTACATAAACAAGAAACTCAAGATGCTTATTTGTTTTGTGAAGATGAGAAAGATAGTTTATGGTAGTGTAGGCGGCCTACGAGGCATGGGTGTCCCGTCGTTTTGTGGTCAGTTTGTTGGTGGCGGCCTAGGTTGAGGGCGATAGACGTGTATCGATGGCGGCTCGTCATCCGGGGGGTGTCCTACTGCTACTGAATGACGCGGAGCGTTGAGAGCATAACGCGGAGCGTTGAGAGGATATGGCAGTGATGTTGTGGTGAAGATGATGAGTATAAGGAACAAAACTAGCGCCTCAGTGTACCCCATCTTCCTATTCATAACCTACCAATTTTATTTATTCTGCATTGCATCAAAACACAACTATAACACCTCTTTTATACTGCCTCATGTTACTTGTCCTAACCTACACGTTACGCTTAATTTTTGAAAAATATTTTAAAAACATTAATTATATCCCTACAAGAAAAGACCTTGCTTAATGATTTTACTGTGCTATGGTCATGTGCTATGAGTGAGACATTACAATTATAACACTCCAATTTTTGTCCTCCTAAATTCGATAACTACACGAATAATCCTAATTCAAATTATTACTTTTATGGTTCTAAGATAACTTAACAACGCTGTAAAATAAATGTAAAACAAAATTCTGAGACTACCCAAACATCTATTCGTGTCCCAACTCTCAACCTTTATTGTCGTGTATTAGCACATGAATTATCCCTTCCTCTAGTTTAAGGAACACAATCATCAAAGTAAAAAAAAGAAAAAAAAAACAAACAAACATAAGAGTAAGTTAACATAGCAAGACAGAAATCATGTTTTGAAAATAAACCTCAAATCGTTTAGAATTTAGAACATATAAAAATTTAAAATTTTTTAAGAATCCTTCTCTTCATTAAAAGTAAATTATATGAAAGAACATCAAAGTAGACTTTTAAGAAAAAGAGGTGTATCTAGGGATGGTAAAAATATTTGTGTTCGCAGTATCTGCAGATAAATTCCGTGACGGATGGTTAGTACCTGCGAGTATTTGTTATCCGCATGTAGCAAGTATTTTAATACCTATTTATAAACGGATCGGGTGCAGGTATCATACTATTCATACCTGCGAGTATCCGTTACCTACAAAAAATTAAAATTAAAATTATGTTTTATTAAGTTAAATTTAATTAAAATTAAATTTATATTTATATTTTATTAGATTAAATTATATTTATATTTAATTTAATTTAATTTATATTTTATTTTATTTTACATTTTTTGAAATTTTATTTAAATTTAAAAATTTATAAAATATATATTTTTTAAATATTTACAAGTATCTACGCGTATTAAAATATCCCGGATATTTTTTAAAAGGGTATATTTAATGCACTCGTGGAATTTTTTCTCCAAATAAATCTCTTTCCCATTTATTTTTCCAAGTAGACTGATAACAAAATTAATTTTCAAAGTAGACCATTTCAAAGTTGATTTGTACCTACTTTTTTTCTTTTGCGTAAGAATATTTTTCATTAGTTTTCTTTTTTTAAAATAATTAATTTTTTATAGAATTTAATTTTAATTTGATTAAAGTCCAAATGCGTTTTAACAGTTCTAGTTGAAAGTTGTATGAGTACGCGCTTTAAGAATAGAATTTGAGTTAGCTCACTTCTTTAAACCCGCACATCAAGGAATAGAGAGTGCCGATCGATTATGTAGAAACAAGAATCTTCTCACCATAAATGATCAACTTGACCTCGTTAAAACATTGTCAACTCAACATTTTTCTTTTTTTTAAATGATATGGTGTGGTTTCATTTAATTTAAAATTGATCATGTTTACCTTTTAACCAACACTATCAAAATACGTTTTTGTCCAATGTAATGAACGTTTTTCACTAGCTAACATCGATATCAACATTACTTTTTTTATGTCCACATCAACATTAGTTTCCGACCAAAATCAAACGTAATTTTCTCATTTGATGATGTTAGTTAAAATTATCCTTCAACTAATATTCATCAAATTTAGCTTTTAAGAAATATAGGATAAGTTATCTTTTTATTAATGCCGGTGAGAGTTTTTCTCCTATATCAATCCACGGTAACGTTAACAATATGAATTTTTAAGCTTATGAGATAAAAGTATCTATTTAAACATATATAATAAATAGATACTTTTATTCTAATAGTGTAAATCAATCATAATTTTTTTTTTCTTTCTGTAAGAAATACTTTTAAAAATATTCAACTCGAGATAACTTAAAATATTACATATCATCAAAATAACAAACGAGGTTGCAAAAATTATATAATATTTTATTATATATATATATATATATATATATATATATATATATATATATATATATATATATATATTAGTGCAATTTCCTTTTGGTACATAAACAAGAAACTCAAGATGCTTATTTGTTTTGTGAAGATGAGAAAGATGGTTTATGGTAGGGTAGGCGTACGGAGCATGGGTGTCCCGTCGTTTTGTGGTCAGTTTGTTGGTGGCGGCTTAGGATAAGGGCGAGGGACGCCTATCGGTGGCAGCCATTCTTCAGATTCAAACGGAGCGTTGAGAGCATATGGCAGTGTTGTTGTGGTGAAGATGGTGAGTATAAGGAACAAAACTAGCGCCCTAGTGCACCCCATCTTCCTTTTCATAACCTACCAATTTTGTTTAGGAAAATGATACGTTAACAACTCATTTTTAACAACTTCTCTCACTACCTAACGTGGCAATGAGAGAGTATTTGTTTATTTAAATTTCACGTAAGCCATGCTTTTGAAAGAAACGGTGGTTGAAGGAGTTACAGAAATGACATAAGCGAGAGAGGAGTTAAAACTTGAGACAAACAAGTGAGAGAAGCTAGAGAGGAGTTACAGAGAGTGCAATGGAAGTGGTTCAAGAAGTGGTGATGAGCAGTTTGTGGTTTCTTCATCTCCAGGTTTGGTTTCCTCCTTGCCCACTGTTTTTTCGTCCTCCATCTTCGAAGTGTATTGTTGGTCAGCCCTGTAATTTTGTTCTTCGTCCATGTCCGTTGTTTTCTTTTTCCGTCATTGTGAAAGTTTGTTGTTCCTCCATTTTGGAAGATATTTTGGTAGTGGGTTCGTCATTTCCCTTTTCCTTTTCCCTTTTGGTGGAGTACAAAAAGTTTTGGGTTAAATTTTTTGTCTTCATTGATGTTTGTGGAAAATAGTAACTTTTGTTTCTGTTTTTGGTTAATATATGATAAAGTTTGGATTAATATTATGCAAAAAAGTTCAGGTTGACATTTACGCTAACACATCTTTGCATATAAACTGGAAGTTTTTCATATGCAATAACTTTAAAACAATCTCCAAAACATATAAACATTATTCCTTATCAATTGGTGTGAGTTAACCTTTTTAATGAAGTCGATAATTTACTCACGCCACCAAACGGGATACTTATCATCGAAGCCAATAAGTGTTAAACAATTTTGTTGAAATCATATAACACAGGTTAACAGAAGAAGACACATGGGTTCGCACTTAAATCTGGAATGACTTCTGACACCAGCACCTACTGAAATGGCTTCATGTTATACCAATCCAACTCATCCACCAAGAGAACATGTTAAATTCTAAAAACTTAAGGCCTACTACTTCTATGTGGGTGGGGGAAAACAATATTATACAGAAAACTTCAGGTTGGCAGTTATCATAACACAACTTTGCACTTAATCTAGGAGTTTTTCATATGCAAAAACTTGAAAATAATATGAACAATTTATAATCGTTATTCCTTATGACTTTGTGTGAGTTAACTTTTATTATTCAAGTGTCAAATTTAATCACGCCGCCAAGCGACTCAAAACCTCTCTTAGCAAGGCACAGTTGATGTTGAGCTCCTTCTTTATCCGTAGGCAAGAAGAAAAAGGGGTCAATTCAAGTTTGCCACGGTGACTACTGCTAAGTAAGACATTTGCTTCAACAATGTATTTGGTTTGGCATCGGTGCTCAATGCAGACCTAAAAAAAATAAAAATATTTCAACTTACAATTAACACAAAGGTTAGCAATGTAAAAAAATATACCAAATTTAATGCATATATACATTTATTATTTAAGTTACCTCTTTCTTATCACAAGCTTTTGCATCACTCACAGATGCTTTCTTTGTGCTACCAGATGCCTTTCCTCTATTCACATCCTTCTTCAATTTCTCTGATGACGAATTTCTTTTTCGTTTCCCAGCATTTCGCTTTCAACAAAAACCAAATCAGTAACATATAGCTTGCACCCAAAACCAAAATGCAGTAACCAACGAAAATTAAAACCCAACAAGTAACCTCATTTCTTTCTTCCAAAACAATAACCAGAAAACTCGAAAATGGATATAAATGAACCCTAAACGAAATAAGAAATCCCCTTTCAGAAACAAAATTCCAACTACATCACAACCCACCATGACAACCAAAGATAGAAATGTCCAATGAATGATTTACTTACCACACACAACTTCTTCAAAACAAAAACCAAATGCACCTCCTCCAATATTCACACCAGTTACAACAACACTGAAAAAATGGCAGCTTTCGAACAGAAATGAGAAGGAGAACAAGATTGACAACAAGATTTACTCACCACCAACTTCAGCGACTCTGTCAACCCACACCTCCTCCACCAACTAGACCGTGGCCAAAAATGGAATAAAATGAATGAAACGAGAAAATGGGGTTTCAGCTGAGGTGAAAGGAACGAACTTCAGTGGAAGACGAAGAACTTCAGAGCAATAGGAAGACGAAGCACTTATAATTGTTATGCCACTTGATTATTTCTGCAACACAAGGTAATCAATATCCACTCCTCATACGAACACAAAAACCTCCATTCTCGCGCTTCTTTCAAAAACATGGCTTACGTGGAATTTAAAAAAAAAAAAATTCTCTCATTGCCATGTCAAGTAGCGAGCGAAGTTGTTAAAAATTGATTGTTAATATATCATTTTCGTTTTATTTATACTGCCTCATGTTACTTGTCCTAACCTACACCTTACGCTTAATTTTTGAAAAATATTTTAAAATCATTACTTATATATCCTTAAAAAAAAAAGACATTTTTTAATGATTTTACTGTGCTATGATCATATGCTATGAGAGAGACATTGCAATTATAACACTCCAATTTTTGTCCTCCTAATTTCTATAACTAGACGAATAATCCTAATTGAATTATTACTTTTAAAATTTCTATAACTACACGAATATCCTCCAATTACGCTTAATTTTTGAAAAATATTTTAAAATCATTACTTATATCCTTAAAAAAAAAAGACATTATAGAAGACAGAAAAACAGGAAACGTTAGTCTCCTATATGAGAAAATTTCAAAAGTATAATTTAATACTCTATTTTAATTTCTTAAATTTTTTTACACATGTAATTAGCGTACTTGTAATTTTTGAAGATCATTATTATTCAAAATCATAGAAATTAATCAGCCTGAAATCAAAGCTGTCTGTTCTCTCGTTTCTTTATCTCCTCTCTTTTATGAGATTAAAATAAAAATTTATAGTTACAATCGTGAATAATTTATAAAATTGTAAATTGTAGAATTATAACATGGATAGAAAATTTTATATATAAAAAAAAATATAATATATATATATATATATATATATATATATATATATATATATATATATGTATATATATTATTTGAGTTTTATTTTAACTAAAATTTAATTTATCAAGAAACTAAATAAGTGGTGTAGAAGAAAAAAAAATAGTAAATATTAATTACACTAATTTTTAATTAGATGGTGCTACAACTGACAACATACATAACAAGATCAATTTTTAATTACATTAACCTGTAATTTTGTTTAGATTTTATTTCAAGTGAATCCACTAACACAAGAAAGACTTAATATATGTTATTTTGAACTTTTTATATTTGATAAAGACATTTGCTAACTACCAACGTAAATTTACGTCGATCTTTTAGAAGTTCTGACGTAAAAAAGTCCTACGTCTAATAAAAAAAATTACAAAGTAAGCAATTTTGAACTTTACAGCTTTCATGTTGTTATCAAATGAAGGATTTTGATCAAGTTGAAGAAAAATTAGTAAATAGAGATGTCAAACTTGGAACAAGTTCAAGGGCATTGAAGCAGAAGTTCATTCTTCGTTTAAGTACTTTTGAACTTGGACAACTCAATTTTCTCTTGACTGGCACAACCTCCATCTCAAATTTGACTTCGCTAATAAGTAACTCTTCTCCAACTTCATAAAATATCACTCACATGATGTACAACACAGGAAACTGAAACACGTTCAAAGAAACTTATTTCATCATAGTTTTTTTATTGGTAAAAAGATGAACCCAGGTGAGAACTAATGTTCGAATTTGATAAACATTGAATACAAAAAAGGGACATTCATGCAAAGTCATGACTGAGTTCCCAAAACAAATCACGATTGCAAATAAAAATGAAAACTTTAGTAAAACAAACCTCAACGAATAAACCAATCAGATAGAAGAACTCTTCATGAGATGTGCATCACTAGAGCCAAAGACTTGTTGAAAAAGTATCCCCAAACCGCCACCATTTTGACACCATAGATGAAACCCTAATCAAAAAAGCATTTTGGCATTTTTTTTCTCTCTCTAAGAATGAGGAGAAAAACTCGAGATGAAAATATAAAAAGAAATTTACGTTGATTAATGTCATATCTGATGTAAATTTAAGTTGCTTACACCCATATCCGACACAATTGGTGATTTTAGCGTTTGTTGTGGTTGTGTCTAACGTTAAACTCTTTAAATTATTTACAAAAATTCCACCGCACATTTTTTACGTGGGCTTTTACGTCACCTGGCGTGAAACCTATGACATGGAGAGCCTTTTTTGTGTTAGTGATCCATTCATCCCAAAAAGGTGAACAATGATGCAGTGGATAATTTAGATAAAATAGTAATTCGCACGATTTGAAGGCTAGAGGCATTTGATTTTATCAATATTCTAGCATTCAATATGTTTAGGAGTAACTAACTCCCTCATTCATGGGGTTTGGGTGTAATGTATTCTTAATTCTATGTGAATTTTTCATTGAATATAATAATTTTCTATCATCTCTTATGTTTTATTCTTGTTTTAACTGCATAGTCTATGAGTTTTGCACATGCGGGATTACCAATTGATCCAAAAGATAGTTTGGAAAACCTTATTATAATCTTCAACTTGCATGTTCTAGATATGGTGAATATGTGGGAGTACCGACTAATCCATAAGATAGTTTGGGAAACATAAGTAGGATAGAGCAACTTATTGATTTCACATGCTAGATATAGATGTGTGTTATTTTAAGTGTGTATTATTTTGATAATAATGTGCTTGAATGTGATGAGTGATAATATAATCCTATATGTATAGGAATTATCATGAAACATGAATTGGTTGAATTGGTTTTGCACTTACTTTAAGATTATATGGTTATGTGTTTAAACTTTAGTTTATGTGAAATAAGTTTCTTTTTGCTAAAATTGTTCTTGGCAAGGATAGGAAGGGTCAAAAACCCTAGCCGTCAGAATGGGGGCAACCTAGAGGGCTGGAAAGTCACCTTGTAATGGCTTATGAAGAGCAAGGAAGGTCGTGAATCAAAAAGCTAGTTTAAGTTTGCAATTGGAAGCACGGAATCCATGTTAGGGGAGCTATCTTACGTTTCTTTTTATTGAATTGCATGATTCTAGGTTGAATAATATGACTGTGATCCTTGCACTGTGTTAAAATCCCGTAATCTTTTTGTGTTTTTGAAATTTCTAGAAACCGCCTAACGGTTATGTTTGACCCGCTAGTCGACGTATGCTTCAGGACTCAGTTTTCTAGATTTTCCTATGAAGGGTTATCAATCATAAGATTTATGCTAAAATGTTTTATTGACACTCTACATTTCTAAAGTTCTTCTTTAACAACAAAGTATTTCAACTCTATATCCTTAACACCTTTGGAATACCTGTCGTTCTTAGAAAAGAAGACTGCTATAGAATTATCACAATAAATTTTCAACGGCTTGAAAATACTGTCGACTACTCTAAGTCTTGAAATAAAGTTTCGCAACCAATTAGCCTGAATTGTGGCCTCAAAGAATGCCACAAATTCAGCGGTCATGGTGGATGCAGCAATGACAAATTGTTTCACACTTTTCCATGAAATCGCTCATTCGGCTAAAAGATACACATAACCAAATGTAAAGTTTCCTGTATCCATACAACTGGCAAAGTCTGAATTTGTATAACTTATCACCTCAAGATAATCAGATTTTCTATAAGTAAGCATGTGATTCTTTGTTCCTTATATGTATCTTTAAACTTTCTTTGTAGCTTTTCAATGCTCCAGTCCTGGATTACTTTGGTATCTACCAAGCATACCAACTGCAAAACTAATATCTGGCCACGTACATGTTTGAGCATACATCAAACTCCCAACAACATATGCATAAGGGATATTTTCCATCTATTTATGTTCCAAATCATTTTTTGGACATTGCATGAGACTAAACTTGTCTCCTTTTTGTATTGGAACGGGAGATGCTGAACTTTTATCCATTCTGAATCTCTCTAAAACTTTATTAATATATGCATTCTAAGACAAACCTAATAGTCCTTGTGATCTATCATGAAATATTTCTATTCCTAACACATAGTGTACCTCACCCATATCTTTCATTTCAAAGTTACTAGAGAGAAATCTCTTAGTTTCACTTAATAGACCAAGATCGTTAGTCACAAGCAAGATATCATCAACATACAAAATCAAAAATATAAACTTGCTCCCACTGACCTTCAGATATATACATTGATCACCAATGTTTTCCTTAAATCCAAATGACACAATAGTATCATTGAATTTAATATACAATTGCCGAGAAGCTTGCTTAAGTCCATATATTGATCTCTTAAGTTTACACACCATGTGTTCCTTTCCTTCTTCAGTGAACCCCACCGGTTGATCCATATAAACATCCTCTTCTAAATTCCCATTTAGAAAGGCAGTTTTAACATCTATTTGATGCAACTCAAGATCATAATAAGGTACTAATGCCATGATAATTCTAAAAGAATCTTTCTTAGAAACAGGCAAAAATGTTTCCTTATAATCAATACCATATTTCTAAGTAAAACCTTTGACAACAAGTCGGGCCTTGTAATGTTCGACATTACCTTGAGACTCACGCTTAGTCTTAAAGACCCATTTACACCCAACTCTCTTGCATCCTTCAGGAAATTTCATAAGGTCCCAAACGTCATTATGTGCCATTGATTTAAGCTCATCTTTCATGGCATATAACCACTTATCAAAATTATCACCATTAATGACTTTTGAAAATGAAATTGGATCATTATCAATACTCAAGTCATTTTTTGAATCTTGTAGATAAACCAATAGTCATTTGAAATAACAGAATTTTTATCTCTATGAGATCTTAATACTACTTCTTGTGGTTGTTCTACTATTGGCTCATTGTTAACCTCAAGATCATTAAATTTGTTGTTCTTCTTGATTGTTGTGAGTTTCTACAACATAGGGAACAATAACTCTTGAAGAAGAAATACTAGCTACAGGAACTTGTACTCTAACTTCCTTAATCTCCACACTTTGTGAAGCTTCACTCCCACTGGTTTCACCATTCTTAATGAATTGAGCATTTCCAATTTCAACGATTCTTGTACTATGGATAGGATAGTAAAACATATACCCTTTTTATTTTTCTAGATAACCAATGAAATATCCAGTGATTGTTCTTTCATCTAGTTTCTTTTCTTGCAGATTGTATATTCTTACTTCTGCCTGACAACCCCAAACATGCATGTGTCTCTAACTAGGTTTCCTACTTGTCCACAACTTAAAAGGAGTCTTTTGAATAACTTTACTAGGAACTTTGTTCAATAAATTCATGGCAGTCTTTAAAGCATGCATCCACAACAATACAAGTAAACATGAATTACTTAACATACTCTTAACCATATCCATTAAGGTTTGATTACGCCTTTCTAATTCACCATTTTGTTGTAGTATGCCTGGCATTGTGTATTGAGCACAAATACCACGTTTCTCAAGGAAGTTAGCGAATGGACCAGGGTGTTGTCCACTTTCATCATATCTTCCATAATACTCACCACCTCTATCTGACCTTACGATTTTCACCTTTCTGCCTAATTGCCTTTTCACTTTATTTATATAAACTTTCAAGGCATTCACTAATTGAGATTTCTCATACAATGGATAGACATGTCCATAACGTGAAAAATCATCACTAAAGGTGATGAAATATTTCTCTTTATTGAAGGAATTTACATCAAATAGACCACATATATTAGTGTGTATGATTTCAAGAACATGAGTGCCTCTTGTGGCTCCTTTCTTTGTGTGTTTTGTTTGTTTGCCTTTAATACAATCCATACACACATTCAAATCAGTAAAATCCAAATCCGAAAGGATTTCATTCTTTACTAATCTTTGCATTCTTTCTTTCGAAATATGTCTCAAACGTTTATGCCACAAGTAAGCAGATCGTTCATCCACTAAACTATGGTTAGTGCCAACATTGTGATGTAAGGTCATAAGAGTTTCAACATATAAATTATCAAAATTCAATTTATATAAACCATCATAAAGTGTACCAGATCCAATCATATAAGTACGCTTAAACAAACTGAAACAACCATTCCCAAACTTAAAAGATTATCCAGCAACATCAAGCTTAGACAAAGAAATTAAATTTCTAGTGATAATAGGCACATAAAAAGTATCCATAAGGTCTAAGTGATATCTAGTGTCGAGGATTAGACGATAAGTTCTAATGGCTTCCACTGAAACTTTCTCTTTATTGCCCACGAAGATGAACTTCTCATTTGGGTTTATGGTTCGAGTTGAAAGAAATTCATGCATCACATTAAAAACATGAGTCGCACATCCAGAATTAATCCACCAAGTATTATGGGGAACTTCAGTTAAGTTTGATTCAAAACATATGTTAACATTATGCTCACCTTTCTTTTCGAACAAAGCTCCACACTTTATGCAATTCTTCTAGAAATGTCCAGACTTTCCGCATAAATGACATTTGTCATTTTTCCTCTAGATTTTGGTTGAGGACTTGTCAATCTTTAATGGTCCTTTACCTTTTCCATGTTTCTTTGCAACTTTCTTTTCAACTCTTTGATTCTTCACATAATGAACAATGTGATTTCCTAAGTTTTTTAGTCTGCTTTCCTCCTGAACTAGCATATTGTGCAATTCATGGATGTTCCACTTGTCTTTCATGGTGTTGTAGTTCCTTTGAAACGGATCATACTCAAACAATAATGAGTTCAAAATGAATTGCACGAGAAAACCTTCATCCACTGCCATTCTTAGAGACTTAAGTCTTGCTGCAATATTTGTCATCTTGATCACATGCTCATGCATAGTATGCGAACTGTCTAACCTCATGATGGTCAACGTACTCATCAATGTCCCAACGAGGGATTTATTAGTAGTTTGGGAGAGCTCTTCAACAAATTTCATAAATTCTTTCGTGTCGTCAATTTTGGGGAGAGTTGACTTAATATTGTTTGCTATGTTCATTCTTATAAACATTAAACTAATTATGTTTAACCTTTCCCAAGCTTTGAAATGGGCTTTCTCTTCATTGCTACTAGCATCCGTGATAGTAGCTAGTTTTTCAACTTGAAAAGTCAAATCAAGATCCAAGACACCTACGTGAAATTGGACTTGTTCACTCCAGTCAGAGAAATTAAAACCATTAAAGACTACAATAGACGTAGCATGCAAGTGTAAAGATACCGCAACAGAGACTACAATTAACACATGCTTAACATTAATGCTTTAAGTCATAAAAGTAAACATAAATGCAGATTTAGACATAAATAATCATTCTATGCATAATAATGTTCTCCTTTGGGAGATCCACTGATACAAAAACATAAACATAATGATGTTAATCATATTATATAACATTATTGATGATTAACATATGCATCAACTATAATCACTTACTACCTTTAGGTATATAAATAAAACTAGTGACGTATACAAAATTATCTACCATCATGCTTATTAATTATAAGAACAATTAATCAACCTTTGGGCGATCCTAAAATGCCTTATAATAATGAACTACAATTCACCCATAAATCAATTATCCATAATTTAGTATCCATACTACGGGTAATTGAAATAAATAAAAAAAAAACATTAATAATTTGAAACCAAAAAACTTTAAAATTTTGGCTACTTTAGTGACTAAACAAAATTGATCATGCTTGATTTCAAATAGATAAATATACATTTAATTGCTATAAACCATACATAGCATTCTCATTAATTTTAATTTAACAATAACAAAACATACACAATATTGGAAATTAAAAAAATACATTATTCATATAATAAAAATATTAACATTAATTGGTGACGCAATTCAATAATATCACCACACTTGATCCATGAAAAACAAACAATTAATCCAACAATAATTGATTCATGGATTTTGCAATTCAAACATTCAATTTCTTAATTCAAGAATTTCTCATAATAATTCAAGCCTTTTATTTTGCAATTAAAGCACAGCGGAAAAGAAAAAAAAAACAATACATTTGCACATTAAATATTTGTTTGATCCATAATTAACATTGATGCCCATGGAGAACACGTAACCAACAAAAATAACTCCCATCATCATGTCAATGAATCTGATTAAAGCATAAAAGAAAAAACATTAAAGAAACATAACACTGCAATTCTTTAATTAATAATAAACCACTAAAACTTATAAGCAGGGTTCATAAAATTGGGAAAAAATATAAATTTCAAAATCCCTAAATCCATAATTAGGGTTTATCTTAATTTCAAAATTCCCTAAAAACATAATTAGGGTTTATAATATCATAAAATCCCTAAATCATAATTAGGGTTCATAATAATTTAGAAAAAATGCAATTCGAAAAAAAAAACATCATAATTGGAGAATCATAAATCTAATAACCTTGCTCTGATACCACATGTAAATTATTTTGTAGTTTTCATGCAATAATACTTCATTAAGAAAACTACTATAGGATCTTAAGGTTCATGATTTTCACATATTCACGCACATAAATTATAATAGGATACTAACCTTGATCCATGAGATATCCATAAGGATGTATTCTTCAGTGTGCTTGTCAACCTCCTTTTCTCAATCTATCTCTTTGTCTTTGTTACTCCTCTCACACTCTCTTTCTTGATGACTTAATGTAAAAGAACCTTATAACCAGAGACAAAACCCTACTAACCTTTTATAAGTCAATGTCCATCAAGTTGGTTTGGGCTTTATTTTATTCTAAGTTAAAATACCTTTTTGGTCCCAATTTTCGTCAAGTTTTGTCAAGGGTTAAATATGTTTTTGGTCCCTCAAGTTTGAGCGAAATTTGGGTTTAGTCCCTCATCAAAACTTTTGACCAATTTAGTCCTTCATCTTCCAAAATGCGTGAATTTAGTCCTTTTAACCAAATT